>Ga0209260_10000183_pt1 | contig 42817 bp, 31 predicted proteins | sample WorMetTypGCAVOLI_FD_187421 | JGI IMG/M metagenome (GOLD analysis project Ga0209260, IMG submission 187421) | Marine gutless worms symbiont microbial communities from Max Planck institute for Marine Microbiology, Germany - Olavius algarvensis... ...
TCACTCTGGAGAAGCTTCTGCTTTACCGGCATGCTGCGATCACTGGCTGAGCGGCAGTAAAAACCAATTCAGAAAATAAAAGGCATTCATCATAATTTGCGCTCACAAAATATCGATTCAGGCAACAGACCGTTGATTAGTGATTAATCGAATAAAATTAGGAACAAATCAAGATTTGACACCATTTTCTTCACTGTTGGTTTAAAACAATTCAACATCCAAAGTGAACCCGAGCGCATCAAAATGTATCGCCGATATGTTTACGAGGCGGGCTCACTAAGCCGTCCTGAGAAAGGCAGCGTCAAGGTTTTCGAAGATAAGGTTATCGCAAAAGAGCGCCGCAGAGGGTTTGAACTCAGCAAAAGCGATCGTTTCAGGTATCGCACGCGCTATTTTACGGATTCGGGTATTATCGGATCAAAGGAGTTTGTGTCTGCCAATTACCAGCGGTTTAAGAATCTATTTGTATCCAAGCATGAAAAAAAACCCAAGCCAATCAAGGGATTGGATGGTATATATTCGTTAAAGCGACTGTCCGAAGCAATCTAAAAGCCTGATTGTCACCAGTGGTTCAAAATTTTCCGCCAGTAGTTTCTTCGATCTTGGTTTTTATCTTCTCACCAGCGAATTAGGCTAATTAAGTATAGATCCGGCATATCCAGTAAGAATAAGTGTCCCTTAATTTATGTCGATGGCTGTTGCGGTAGGCCGATAATTCTCAAATTAGGTGTGTTATAAATAAAGTGCCTGTCCCTTTTACTTTTACTAAATGCCAGCCCTCGCAAAAACTAGAATCGAAATATTATAGCCATCTTTTTTCAAGCTTTGAGGCTTTTTTTTCAATTTTACACTTTAAACCTTCCTAATTTTTCCAAAATCTTTTATATTCGAAATATGAATTTAAGATACGTTTTAAGTGGCTCTGATTAAACACAATCACATGATTCAGACAGTCTCGGCGAATGGAGCCGATTAAGCGTTCAACATAGGGATTTTGTTCCTCAGAACGATTGGGTTCCGGATAGAAATTAAGGTGAGAGGATCCAACACAATGTTAACGGGCGCCATTTCCAAAGCCAATCTCAAACTAAAAGATGCTCGGCAGCACCTGACGACCCAGGCGGCGGATGCTGTTGAGAGGGTATTGATCAGCGTCGAAAATCTGAATAATTTTATTAACAAAGAAATGGATCGAATAGAAAAGGATCCAGAACTCAGTTACCGGGAAAGGCGTACTGCCAGAAGAGGGGTATTCGAGCAAGCTGGGCGCAAGCTGGAAATATTAAAAGCTCGAAGCAACTATTCAAATCTAATTCAAGAATCAGGTACCGAGATACCGGATACTTATGAGAAGGATGATAATGCCCTATTAAAATTTATGCGTGAAAGAGAGATTCGGGATCGCCTTTTTGGTATGACCGAGGCACAAATTTTATCACATTTTGGAGAATCGCTTTTCGACGGCAGGAATCAATTATTATTGAACGCAATTTTAAATGCCCCGCCGGGGTTTGAAATGCTGTCTGAACAAAATCTTCGGAAACTGCGCCGGATAAAGGCCAAAAGCCTGACACAAATGGCCGGAGCCGAACCGGAGCTTGACCGCTTCGCCAATGCTTCGATCGTGGAAATCTTTAGGCTGGCTAAAAAAGAGTTGGATCGCCTGAGAAAAAACGAGCTTGCTGGAAATCGTCCCAAAAAAAATTAAATGGACGATCATCCGTATTACCTGATTTTTGCAAGATTCAGGTATTAACTACCCGACGATATATGTGCCGGTTCCCACGGCTATCAGCACGTTCTCCTCATTTTTTAATTCCATTCGAGTAACAGCCACTTTTCTCCCGGTCCGCATAACCGTGCCGGTGGAGTGAAATTGGATGCCTCTGCCGGGTCTGAGATAATCCACCCGCATATCAATGGTGCCGATCCGGGATATCAGCTTGGCCACCTCGTCATTCGAAAGATCCTTCATCCTTTCAATTGCAGAGGCGGTTGCGGTAATGCCCCCGGTAGTATCCAGCACGGTAGAGATGACACCACCATGTAGAATACCATGGACAGTATTGCCGATCAGTTCATTTTTCATGGAAAAGCAAAACCCGGCACGGTCGATCTCCAAAAATTCAACCTTCAGCCCCAGAAGGCGATTGAAAGGCAGATTGTCATAAACCTCTCGAACAATTTTAAGTGGTGAGTTTATCCCTTGCGCCGATGCAAGCATAGACGTATCCATTATACTGATTTACCAAGTCGAGCGATACTTTTTAGACCCAGGATTCGGCCGATAAATGAAACCAGTCATATTAATATACGGGCCGAAGCCTTAATTGTTCTCCACCCTTGTCTTGTTTACCAGGACGACGGATGTTTCGATTTGCCGGTCAGGAATAGACCAATACTTTTGAAGAAGCCGATTCTTTTCCGCTTCCGAAACAAGGGTGTACCCGTTCTTTTCGTAAAATGAAATGGCCCAGGAGGCCGCCTTCCAGGTTCCAATGAGAATTGGTTTATCTGTCAAATTTTCCAGATGCAGGAGCAGGTTTTGACCGATCCCCTGCTTGCGGGAGCGCGTCCGGACATAGGCATGCCGGATAAGAGCGACATCTCCTTTATCCTGAATGCCCATCACGCCAAGCAAATCGCCGGCGTTTTCAAAGCCCCAGAAAGTCACGCCGGTTTCGATCTCATGACGGATCTCCTCCACCGGCATGTATGGCTCATGCCACCTGTCGCCTGGTATTATACCCTTATAGGCGATGGCGGCATCGTTAATGATTTCAAATATTGTATTTAGATCAGATTCTGTGCATTGGCGTATCATGATTTCACCTAGGATGATCGTATTTACGAATGCGACGGAAAATATTTAGACATCTTTTACTGAGATTTAGAAGCAATCCAGGTCTAACTGAATATTGACGCATTAGCATTTACCGGTTCCAGCACTAGAGGGGTTTAGAAAGAAAAAGAGCGCCGCCGGCTTCTGCGACGTATACCGCCTGTGAAAAACCAACCGTCTCGTAGACGTGCCGGGCTCTGTGATTGTTTTCCTGCACCTCGATGGTCAGTTTACAGCAGCCTATTTTCCGGGCTTTGCGTTCGACCGCCTCAAGCAGCCGGCGACCGATATGCTGCTCGCGATAGCCGGGTAACACCGCCAGATCCGAAATATTGATCAGGGGCCGGGCTGCAAAAGTCGAAAACCCGATGAAACAGTTTGCAATCCCGATTGGGTTGTTTCCCTGGAAGGCCAGGAATATGACGGTGGTGGGATGCTGCCGCAGGCCGGCGATCAGATCACGCCGAACTTCTTCTGAAAGGGGCTTACCATTGCCCATGGGGTCCCTGGCATAGGCATCGGTCAGTTCGAGGACAGCGTGTTGATGCTCCGGTCGGTCAAGATCAGCTTCCATTATTTCAACTTTAAGCATGCTAAAGATTCTCCATTCATAGCCCGATAAGTATTAATATCTTGCCATAGATGTAAATGTCAAGCGTGTAGCCCTAAGCGATACTAACCCAAATTTGATGCCACTTTCAGTGGTTTTCTTCCTGCCAGGGCCGAACAGGATTTTTTTCTAACTGTCGCGAGAGGACGACCGTAAAGTAAATAGTCTTCCTTGCGACACTCGGAGACCAATCGACCGTTCCAGTATGTCTTGTTCGGGCAACCGTCACACTCGTCCTGTTCACCATTGGGAAGATAATCATGGGGTTGCATGACAATAATGTTTTGCAGCGAAATCTTATCAAACAGGGTTAGGGGATTGCGCCAAAGACTTAAAAGACGATTTATCCATGCGTCGCGTATCGAGCGGTCAATTAAGCCAAAAACAAACAACAGTCGGGCTTTTCCGTTAATTCGCGGGCTTGAAAATGAAAGAAATTTCCCGACCAACAGATGATGGATACTCTGTATAAGCTCGACGGATTTAGGTCCCAAATTTCCGAACAATTTATTGCCGGACCCGATATGAGTTCCAAACAGCCATTTGGGGGAATCGGGAAGAATGGTGCCTCCCAGATACGAATGAAACTGATAATTCGGATGAACCCTCCAGATTTCTTTGCAAATATCGAGGGCGGTCAGGTTACGGTAACACTGCTTCGAGACATAGGGTGTTTGATCGATTGTTATCTTTTCGCCGCCCGCATAATAGTCCCAGGGGTCCCCCTCGTGGGCGGTTCTAACCGGGATGAATACATTGGCCGAAACCTTATGAAGGTTATCACTGGTCCATTTCACAATAGCGGCCACCTCGTGCAGGGTCTCCGGTAAAATCGTGGTGTTGAATGCACATATCAATCCCTGCACTTCATCCACCATATCAGCGTAATACTGACGAAGTTTATTGAGTTCTCTTTCGGTTTTCCCCTCCCAGCCCGGACGCCCCTGATGGGAGTCGACGTGAAAAACAAATCCGAATAAGCCAGCTGATTTAAGCTCACTTACCAGTTCAGGGGTAAGTGCCTGTCCATTGGTTAGAATAACGGGTTTGGGGCCGAGTGATTTGACAAGCTTTGTAATTTTGACAATTTCGGGATGGGTGAGCGGCTCCCCTCCGGCTATCAACATGGTGTCACATTTTCTGAGGCGCAGCATGGTTTTCAGCTCTGTTTCAATCACCGGCAATGATTTCTCGCTTGTATGGTCATTTCGCTGATAGCAATATTCACAGGCCATGTTGCATTTGCGTGTGGGCTCCAGCCAGGTAAATCCATTATCGGATTGAGTCCATGGCATCCGCTGTAATCCAGCCGTTATTGAATCTGTCTTATGTGCTTGTGATTGCATCTTGACCTCCTTCCCGATTTAATTGCGGTCGTTTTTTTGTGGTCGGCATTCAATAGTTCAATATGTATGCCAACTATCAAATAATTATATAACATACTAATATATTGTAAAATTCGATATTGACAAGAAAAAAACATGGCATAAAACGGTGATTCAATGTACATTGGAAGCATGAGTTTGTATACTTAATATGCTGAAAGAGGTGGATCATGGCCGCAAAACTGCACTTGTCTGTCGGCGATAAAAACTTTTTCAAACTGGTTCAACAGGCGGCTCTTGTAAACCCGTTCACCGAAGAGCGAAGCCTGATCAATCGTCAACTATCCGGGTTGCCTGATGACCGTTTAGCAACAGAACACAATCAGAAAGGGGTTTATGCGGTTCGACGGCGTGTCAAACGCCTGGAGGATGCAGGCAGGGAAAATTTTAATGACTATGTGAGCCAAGATAAACGGCTAATGAAAAAAGCCTATATATTCGATTTCTTCCATTGCTTTGTCGACCACTTTGATCGGCATATCCAGAAACAGTTGAATTCAGGAGACCAGCCGGTCACAGTTCCCTTTGCTGATGAAGCCTTTGCCTACCTGGACCGAAAGGGATATACTGCTGAAGAAAAATTGCGGGCCATCGGGCTTACCTTCCAGGTCTGGCGGGCCTTTTATTTTATTGCACGGAATTTAGTGGGACGCGGTGCCTGTATGAGAAAACTGCGGGAATGCTTATGGAACAACGTTTTCACCCACAGTATGGAATTCTACACACAGCATTTATGGCAGCGAATGGAAGATTTTTCCACGATCATCGCGGGCGAGACCGGCACCGGCAAAGGCACGGCCGCCATGGCCATCGGCCGCTCCGGCTACATTCCCTTTGATGAAAAGAAAAAATCCTTCAAAGAAAATTTTGCGCGATCTTTCGTAACTCTCAATCTGTCACAATTTCCGGAAGCGCTGATTGAATCCGAGTTGTTCGGCCACCAGAAGGGTGCTTTTACCGGTGCCGTCGAAGAACATCAGGGCCTATTCCAGAGGTGCAGCAAATATGGATCGATATTCCTGGATGAAATCGGCGAGGTCTCCCATCCGATTCAGATCAAACTGCTTAAAGTTTTGGAAGAGCGGGTTTTTTCCCCGGTTGGCAGCCACCGGATCAATCGGTTTGACGGCCGCGTTATTGCCGCCACCAACCGGCCGATCGATCAACTGGTGGCAGACGGCATCATGCGGACTGACTTTTACTATCGCCTGTGCTCCGATGTCATCACGGTTCCACCCCTTAGAGACAGATTAAAAGATGATCCGGCAGAGCTCGACGACTTGCTGACCGTCATTGTCACAAATACGCTGGGAACCGACTCAGCAGATATCGTCGGGCAATTGCGACAGTTGATTGATAAACGGCTCGGCCCGGAATATGACTGGCCCGGCAATGTCAGAGAACTTGCCCAATGCGTCCGCAGGCTATTGTTGAATCAAACTTACACGGGATTAAAAAAACCATCCGGCGAAGGGGCGCCCGGTGCGTTCAACGAAGAGGAGACAGGCGAAATCGACGCCCAGAGCCTTGTCAAAAAGTACTGTTATTCCCTGTATCAGCGTTACGGCACCTACGGCGAAGTCGCTCGCAGAACAAAACTCGATCGCCGTACCGTTAAAAAATACATTATTGATTATACGCATCAGGCACCGGATGCGAATTAATACCTGAATTGGAGCGTAACAATTGTCCCTCCAAGTCAATTGCACTAACTTGACCGCAAACTTCACTAAGGCTAAATTGCGTACAAAATTCAGGGATTAATTCCATCTCAGCCCGCTTCTGGCCTTCCAGTAGGTTTCTTCCGATTCTGAAAGCTCATTCAATTCTAAGGCGGCCTCCTCATCCCACATCACCTCGACTGCCCTCAAATTTGACTGCAGGTGATCTATGGTTGCTGCCCCGCTCAGGATAACATCCACCCACGGCTGGGCAAGCACGGCTGCCAGGGCAATCCCATCGACCGTTGTTCTCAACCGTTGCGCTTCCTGCTTCAATTTTTCTAATTTGTGCGCAAATGCCGGCTCTCTATTTCGATCAGTCAACCGACCATTGGCAAGCGCCTCCTTTACTATCACCCCAATACCCATATCTCTTGCCTTTGCCAGCGCAGCACTTGCTGACTTCTCCAGTAGGTTCCACGTGGCCTGCACGCAATCGAATAAATTCAGCCCGTCTACTTTCAATTTTAAGGACTGCTCGATCACTTCCCGTTGGCGGGATCCGCTCACGGAAAGGCCAATAGCGATTCCCTCACTTTTCAGTCGCGCTAATTCGGCCAGCACTTTATTGTTTGCTAGCACCCCGCTTTCAATCGTCGCCGAGTGAATTTGGTAGAGATCCAGGTAGGCCCCCAGATTCGATTGGCTCTCACGCCATTGGCGCAGCAGGACAGTCAGCGAATGGTCCTTTACTTCATGGGCCTGGGCATCAATTTTCCAGTCGCCCGTATACGTGTAGCCCCACTTGGAGCCGACGACGACAGCCTTTTGTGAAAGCCCCTTCTTCCGCATCCAGCTGCCAAGAAACTCCTCCGCACGGCCATAGGACCGGGCGGCATCAAAATACCGCACGCCTCTCTCATAGGCCGCATCCAGCACGGCGTGCGCACGGGCCGCCATGGCTGCAACATCGTAGGAATTCTCAAGGTCATCAACGTGTCCAATGTTGATATAGCCCGGCCGACCAAGGGCTGCCAGGCCGATTCCAATCGGTGAGAGCCGATGACGGGTCGAACCAAGAACATTTAATTTCATATTTCCTTCGTTCTGTTGTTTATGCAACGGTAATGGACCCTTCCTGGAAGTCAGGATCAGTCGTTTGTCCAATTCACTCTATCCAGAAAACCATCTCCATATCACTCCAGTTTGCTCCGCGCTGGCGACCGGGCAGTTGGATCTGACACGGATCGGTTTCCTGCCACCACCGTTGGGTTTCCGGATCGTCGGCCATGGCCTTCATATCAGCTTCCAGGTCAGTACCGACATACTCAAAATAGCTAAAGAGGTACTTTTGGCCCCTTATTTCGGTCACATAGATCGAATAGTTCCGGATACTGGACTTCCGGATACGGTCAACAACTGCCGGCCACACATCGGCGTGAAGCTCGCGATAATATTGTTCTTTTTCAGGATTGAGCCCGATCACCGAGCCAAAGCGCTTGAGGCGCATATTTTCCTTCTGCTCCGGTGAGGGGTTGGTTTTGCCAAAAACGGGTATTGGGTCTGACAGCGCCACGGTCAACTCCTTTCTCTTTCCCATTATATTCTAATATTCAAACCGTATCGCACCCTGCTAATCATCGAGCTGTCGAATGACCCGGCATGGATTTCCGGACGCGAGTACATCTGCCGGGATGTCCCGGGTGACCACGCTGCCGGCACCAATTACAGATCGAGATCCGATACGAACACCCGGACAAATGATCGCCCCGGCACCGACCCAGACATCGGAGCCGATCACTATTGGCCGGGCAAACTCGCGCCACGTACGCCGCTCTGAAGCGCTCATGGGGTGCATGGCCGTACAAAGCTTTACCGCTGGACCGAATAGGACGTTGCTGCCGATGACAACCGGCGCCGGATCCAGGATGACGCAGTTGAAATTAAAAAAGACCATATTTCCAAGAGTAATATTGGCGCCGTAGTCACAGTAAAAGGGGGGCTCAACCCAGATTGCATCACCTGCACAGCCGAATAATTTCCGGATAATGCGTTCGCGCAACTCCTGTTCGTTGTCATGCGACTCGTTTAGCGATTTGCAAAGGTCCCGTGCCCGCCGCCGCTCCTCGGCAAGCTGAGGATCCGCAGCATCATACATTTCGCCAGCAAGCATTTTCTCTTTCTCGGTAAGCATGCGAGCCTCTATCGATATTCAGTCACACGTCGCTAGTATAGCAAAGCTGTGTTTTTCTCGACTTTCGCGATGTATACCCCATTCGTCGCCGTTTTGCCCTGAATCGGATTTTCAAACTCGACGACATGTCCATCAACCTGATCGAACACACTGGACAGAATGAGCAGGATTTCTTCGTCCGGCTCGTCATTTGACCACAACCCGAACACGCCCCCCGGCCTGAGAAACGCTCGCAGGCGCATCAACCCCTCCTGCGAATAGAGGTCTGCGTGACTGGAATTAAGCAGGGCATCCGGTGTGTGATCAATATCAAGAAGTATGGCGTCGAACAGGTGTCCCGGATCATCCGGATCGAAGCCGTCGCCCCGCGCGAGCGCAAAGAAATCTTCGTGGTAATAGCGGCATCGGACATCTGCCGAAAGCAGTCTACCATTGGGAACAAGTTCACGCTGATGCCAATCAATCACCGGCACCAGAGCCTCCACCACTATCATTCGCGCGACCTGATCATATTTCAAGACGGCCGCCGCGGTGTAGCCCAAACCCAATCCCCCGATCACAACATCCCAGCCTTGGCCCGTAAGCTCGGCCAACCCGAAATCGGTCAGCGCCACTTCGCCTTCATGAAACAGCGACGACATGAGGTATTCATCATTAAGCTTCACCTCGAATATCTCACGACCGTCCGCTTCCAACGCACGCCGCCGCCGCAGAATCAATTCACCTAAAGCCGTTTGCCGGTAATCCAGTTCTTCGAAGTTCACAGACATGCCATCCTTTTTGAAATATTCAATTTTCAATTTCGGCTTGTCCGGATCAAGCCATGCCCGTGAAGTCGAAGCTTAGCTTCGCCTGAAACTTCTCGATGCGTTTAAAGATTTCTTTGAGTGTCGTCTGCTCGATGCGGGAGAGTTTTTTGGGATTGATGTAGTTATCCGGTTTGCCGTTTTCTTCGATGGAAGCTTTGATCTGACGTACAAAACGCTGCTGCATCAGATAACTGTAAACCGTATCAAGTTCCTGATATTGCTGGGCCGAAAGTTGTTTCTGATCAAGCAATTCATGGAGACGTCCCAAAGTATTGGTTTCTGCGATCCGGTTACTCAGGGCATAGATGCGGGCGTAGTCAACCACCGGTCGCATGGCGGCTTTGATGTCAAAGCTGTCGCGGTGCTCGCCCTTGGACTCGACCAGAAAATTGCGAAAAAAACCGATGGGCGGTGTAAAAAACACAGCGTTTTCGGCAAGATGCCTGAAAAATCCGGGCCACCCGACCAGTGATTTGAACAGATCATCGCGCAGCTCGTCGATTAAATCCGTCTCTCCGTAGGCGCCCCTAAAATCAAAGAAAATGCTGGCTTGCAGCAAGGCTTCCGGTTCGGCGGTGTGAATCCACTGCTTAAAATAATTCTTCCAGACCTTCAATGGCTGACACCATTGTCTGTTTTTAGCCATAACACCGCCCTTGCAAAAATCATAGCCGACTTCATCTAGCCAGCCGCAGACTTTTTCGCTAAAGTTTAAAAAATAGCCCATGGCTTCTTGGGCCGCTTTGGCAGGCAGGTCTTCAATGATAATGGCGTTGTCCTGATCGGTTTTGAGCGTCTGTTCTTTGCGGCCTTCACTGCCTAAAATCATAAACACGAATCTGGCCGGTGGCGGACCCATCTCATCTATCGCAAAACCGATGAGTTTTTGTAAAATGGCATCGGAGACCGTAGTTAAAAAACGGGTAACATTTTGAGCCTTGGCCCCGGTGTTGATCAAGGCCTGGATCAGCTGGGGAACCTGGCGATGAACCTGGACAATTTGATTAACAAACCGGGCCTGGGCAATCTCGCGCACGATGAAAAAGGGCGATTGGCCCTGGGCTTTTAGCAAATCGCGATTGGTGATGACGCCCACGACCTTGTTCTTCGAGTCCCGGATAGCAAGATGCTTGATATTCTTTTGCATCATCTCCATCATGCTCTCGAAAATAAGTGCCTGGGAGGGAACCGTAACCAGCGGTGAGGTCATAATGCCCGATACGGGTTTTAAAATGTCGTAGCCGGTAGCCGTGACTTTTTTGCGCAAATCATTGTCTGTCACAACCCCCACAAATTCGCCGTCTGCCTCGCGAATGAAAATGGAGCTTGAATTGTGCTGGCTCATTACCGCCGCAGCCGCCTGGATCGGCATTTCGTGATCGCAATACACCAGCTCCCGGTTAACGATACTTTCAACCGGCTGATTGAAAAATTCCGGAGAAATCTCCGCCGGCCTGAAATTACCGGCAATAATTTCGGCATAGGATCGATCCAGCATTCGTTTGCCGAATGTATCCGTGAAATAATCAGAAAAGGCTTCATACTTCTGGCAGACATCCAGGAAAATCTCTTTGGATAATATATAAAAATACGAATCCTCGGTTACTCTCAGGCTGCGGATAGCGAGACCTTTGTTCATCAGCATTGAGATACCGCCGTACATGTCGCCTTCACCTAACATACCGCGCAGTGTCTTTTTATCCTTTTCCTCAAAATACCTGTCGGCGGCGCCTTTCTTGATAATATACAGGTACTCCAGTTTTGACTGCCCCTGGATAAACAACATGGTATCCTCGGGATAGTTGATTATCGAAATCGACGCGGCAATCCGGCTGATTTCTTCTTCCGGAAGAAAAGTAAACGGCACCAGCCCTGATATAAAATGCAGGGCCTGTCCGGCGGCGACTATGGACGCATAGGACTCATTGGACATCTGTGCGCGAAACCGGCCGGCAAAATGTTCGTAGAATTTCTTATTGCGCGTGCAAACCTCCAGAAACACTTTCTGCGACAACACATAAAGGGTAGCATCAGCGATGACCTGCACGGTGCGAACCGAGATCCCGGCGTTCATCAGAATGGATACCCCGCCAAAAGTATCACCCGGTTCTAAAAAACCTTTGATATTCTTTTCGCCGTGGGATTCATAAAACAGCTCCATCCTCCCTTCCTTGATGATATAGACGCAATCCAGTTTTGTGCGCCCCTGAACGGACAGGATGGTAGTTTTGGGGTATTTTTTTATTGTAATTTCTTCGACGACAAAAGAGACCTCTTTTTTAGGCAGCCCGGAAAAAACCGGCAAACCCGACAAAAATTTGCTGATCTTATCTTCCATTATTTCACCCGGTTTTTCGTTAATCCGCCTCCGGCGGATTCGTTATTGGTTATTCGTTTAAAAGGATCCGAATTATTGTTGAAATACTAATACAGGACTAATTCCGTATAAGCTATTAACCAATAACCATTAATGAATAACATTTTCTTTAGGTTACCACATCCCTGAATAGGTGCCAATTTAAATCAACTAACGGAATATGGTCAAAGAGATTCTCAACCTGTTGATTCATTTTCTAAAAAGATCATAAAGTACAAAATCGCAAGCACCAAATTACAAATGGTTCGACAAGCTCACCACCCTGAGCTGGTCGAAGGGTAAATCTCAAATATCAATAGTCAATGCTTGTTGACCATGACGAATTCCTGAATCAATTCCGGTCCGAATTGACACTTGCAGTCGTCTATGCTAAGGCTGTCTGACGACAATCGACCCGGTCACTCCTTCAACCCATGACAGAATCCTGGGGCTTCGCACCTACCGTCAATATCGGAAGCGCCAGAGAGCCTGCGAGACCCTAAAGTAGATCCATGACGCCTGAAAACAAAAAAAGCAAGCGTTTGGTCGCTTTATTTCTATTCGGCTTTGTCCTGCTAAACTATCCGATCCTATCTCTGCTCAACATTAATATTACGGTATTCGGACTACCGCTGCTGTACATCTATATATTCGGTGTCTGGGGCCTTTTAATTTTCCTGTCGGCTTTGGTGATGAGCCGATCAAAGGAACAGTTAAATAATTCCGAAAAATCGGGAAATTAATCCGTGTTAAACACCGGAACCATATTATTTGTTTCTTTCTTTTATATCGGCCTTCTTTTTGCGATCGCGTACTGGGGCGACAAACGGGCCGATGAAGGCCGCAGCGTTATTGCCAATCCTTACATTTACACCCTCTCGCTGGCGGTTTATTGCACGGCCTGGACTTTTTACGGCAGTGTAGGGATGGCCGCCCGCAGCGGTCTGGGGTTTTTAACCATTTATCTCGGTCCGACGCTGATGACCATCCTGGGCTGGCTGGTGCTGCGCAAAATCATTCGCATCAGCAAGGTCCATCGCATCACCTCCATTGCCGATTTTATTGCGTCCCGTTACGGCAAAAGCCCCGTGCTGGGCGGTGCCGTCACCGTTATCGCCGTCATGGGCGTCATCCCTTATATCGCCCTGCAACTAAAGGCCATATCCACCGGCTTTCTTCTGATCAATCACTATCCCAAAGTCTCGGTGTCGTTTAATTTCGCCGGTATTCCCGTGTTCAGTGATACGGCTTTTTATGTGGCGGTGATACTCGTTATTTTTGCCATTTTATTCGGTACGCGTCATCTGGATGCCACCGAACGGCACGAAGGGCTCGTGGCGGCAATTGCTTTTGAGTCAATCGTTAAGCTGGCCGCCTTTTTGACCGTGGGGATCTTTGTAACCTTTGTTCTTCACAATGGCTTTACCGATCTGTTCCAAAAGGCCGGCGCTCTCAGCGAACTCAAGCAAAGCGCAAACATCGCCGACAACCGATCGGTCGAGTTCTTTAAAGAAATTCTAACCATCGGAGCCCCTGAAGCCACTTACATCGATTGGAGTATTTATCTGTTTCTTTCGATGATGGCCATTCTCTTTCTACCCCGCCAATTTCAGGTGATGGTGGTCGAAAACGTCAATGAGGAGCATTTAAACAAAGCAACCTGGCTTTTTCCCCTTTACCTGTTGGCCATTAATATTTTTGTACTGCCGGTTGCTCTGGCCGGATTATTGTATTTTCCCGGCGGCTCGGCGAATGCCGACTGGTTTGTATTGATGCTGCCGATGGCTGAACACCAGCAATTGCTGGCCCTGTTCGTGTATCTGGGGGGAATATCGGCCGCTACCGGCATGGTGATTGTTGAAACCATCGCTCTGAGCACTATGATCTGCAACGATCTAGTTATGCCGGTTTTGATCCGTTCTCCGATCACGGCCCTTTCCGGGCAAAGCGACCTCCGCGGCTTGCTCCTGGTCATTCGCCGGGCCAGCATCGCCCTGGTTCTGATGCTGGGTTATGCTTATTTCCACTACATCGCTGAATTTTATGCCCTGGTCGCCATCGGTCTATTGTCTTTTGCAGCTGTGGCGCAATTTGCCCCGGCCATGCTCGGCGGCATATTCTGGAAAGGCGGAAACCGGGCCGGCGCTCTCAGCGGCTTATTTGCCGGATTCATTGTCTGGGCCTACACCCTGCCACTGCCGTACCTGGTCCAGGCCGGCCTGATTCCCCAGAGTTTTATAACCGCAGGGCCCTTCGGCATCGAACTGTTAAAGCCTTATCAGCTATTCGGCCTGCAGCATTTCAACCATATTACCCACTCGGTATTCTGGAGCATGCTGTTTAACACAGGCGTCTACATCGGTGTTTCTGTTCTGAGTCGACCCCGCGCCATCGATCACACCCAGGCCGCTTTGTTCGTTGAAGTTTTCAAATATGCCGGAGAAACCGAAGATTCTCTCTTCTGGCGGGGCACCGCCAGCCTCCCGGCTCTGCAGTCGCTCCTGGAAAGGTTTCTCGGCCGAAACCGGGCTGACCATGCGCTGGCCGAATACGCCCAAAAACGCAATATTAAAAGGAGCCAGTATTTAACCGCCGATGCCGATCTGGTCAGCTATGCCGAAAAGCTGTTAACCGGAGCAATTGGATCCGCCTCGGCCCGGGTCATGGTATCTTCAGTTGTCAAAGAAGAACCCCTGGGAATCGAAGAAGTATTGAACATCCTGGACGAAACCCGCCAGGTGATCGCCTACAGCCGCGAACTGGAAAACGCCACGGCCGAACTCAAGGAGGCCAATGCGCAACTGCAGGAACTGGACCGCCTCAAGGATGATTTTATATCCACGGTCTCCCACGAACTGCGCACACCGCTTACCTCGGTGCGGTCCCTCTCGGAAATTCTTCATACGAATCCAAACATCGATTCGGACCAGGTAGAAAAATTTACCGGCATCATCATCAAAGAAAGCGACCGGCTGATCCGCCTGATCAGCCAGGTGCTGGACTATGAAAAGATCGAATCAGCCCAAATTGCCTGGTCAGTGACCTCCCTCAATCTTGAAGAGGTCATCAAGGATGCCGTTGCCAGCACCCGCCAGCTGATTCAGGACAAAAACATCAAGATCAATCTGGATATCGAACCGCACATACCGTCCGTTGCCGGTGACCGCGACCGCCTGGTTCAGGTCATGGTCAATCTGATCTCAAATGCGGTGAAGTTTTGTGAAGCCGATCGAGGCTACATTACCGTTCGCCTGCGGGTCAAAGCCGCCCACCTGCTGGTTCAGATCGAAGACAATGGAATCGGTATCAAGCCGGACAATCTCGGCAGAATATTCGAACCCTTTCACCAGATAAAAAACCCGACCAGAGGCCGCCCGGTAGGAACCGGTATCGGCTTAACCATCACCAAACGCATTATCGATTTTCATCACGGCCGGATCTGGGCCGAAAGCACACCCGGCAGGGGAGCGACTTTTTCGTTTACCCTGCCCACAAACCGGGCACCGGCCATTGGGTGATGATGCGTCATTAAATCTTCTCTGATAAAGCGTCGTGTATTTCTAAGGACAATTCATGTATCGAGAAAATCTCAAGCACCAAATAACAAATACCAAATAAATTCCAAATCCCAAGATTCAATGACCGAAACGTTTGAGATTTCGAATTTTGGTAGTTTGGGATTTACCCTTCGGCTTGGCTCAGGGTAGTGAGCTTGTCGAACCATTTGTGATTTGGGTTTTGCTATCTGTGATTTAGTGGGCTTCATTTTGGCGTCTGATTCTGTTTTTCAAGGAGCTTATAGCTGCTCAAAATTTCTGTCTGGCGTAATACGTCTTCCGCGATGCCGCCAGGGCCTCCTTCAGGGTATAAACTCCCTTCCGGGCCAGCAACGGCAGCATTTTAAGAAAAATTTCACCGGTCGCCGAAGCATCCCCCAGGGCGGTATGGCGGCCGATAATCCGGATGCCCAACCGCTGTGATATGGCCTCCAGATCATGGTTTTCGTGGGAGGGGTGAATCACGGCAGACAGCAGCAGGGTATCCAATACCGGATTGACAAATTTGACACCGGTTAGGGCTTCCTTTAACTGTAAAAATCGCATATCAAAGGCCGCATTGTGAGCCACCAGAATCGTATCTTCAACAAATTGATGAAATTGGGGCAAAACCTGGTCGATGAACGGCTTCCCGATCAGCATTTCCGGATGAATTCCGTGGATTTTGACCGAGGTCCAGGGAATTGATCGTTGGGGATCAACCAGCTGCTCGAAACCCTCATCGCGCAACAAACGGCAATTAACCATGCGAAAAGCCCCGATCGATATTATTTCGTCGCCCTCGGCCGGATTCAATCCGGTGGTTTCCATATCGAAGACGGTGAAGGTCAGGTCGGTCAGGGGTCTGTCTGCCAGCTCCGGCACGTTCTGCACATTGCCGAACAGGTCAAAATCATAAAATTCCGGGCGGCTTTCCGGCAGGATGGCCAGGGATCGGACCGCTTCCGGTTCGGTCACATCAACCACCGGCATAAAGAAACGTAAATAGGACGTATCCTTTAACCGTTTGGAGGAATAAGACCCGATATCGGCTGCATGATGATCGATAATTTCACGCAGCGTTAAAGACATCCCTTCTTTTTCGAAGGCCAGCGGCTGTTCTTCCCATTCACGCAGGGTCTCTAATTTCACCGGCACACCCTGCCAGAGCAGATCAAAGCCGACATACCAGTCCAGTTCCTTCAGGCGGCAGGTAAGTTCGGAAAACCCGACCAGAGTCTTTAATTTATCGATAACCATCACCAGCACCAGCAGAAAGGAATAGCTGTCAATTTTGATTTTGATCGACGGATTGAAACCTTCCACATGGACTTCAACCTGCAATTTCTTATGAGCTTTGGATTTAAGCAGTGCGGCAAGGTCCCTGGCGGTTATCGTTATCAAGGGCCATTGACTGAAATTGCTGCGGGAGTTATCGGGAAGTTTGCTTTCCAGAATCTCACCCATAATCAGGGATTCTTTGTGGATGATACCTTTGAGGGCATCGAGCTGACGTGCCTCCATCTGGGGAAATTCAAGAATGGTTTCAATGGCCGACCGGATACCGGCCAACGAAGCCCGGATGCCGCGCGAAAAGGATTGCAAGGCCAGATTTAAATGACTGTCGGTTTCGAGCTGGCGGGTAATATCATTAGATATCAATATCAATCCGGAAAACTGCCGCTTGGCATCCAGCACCGGAACCGCCTCAACCCGCAGCAAGCGATCATCAGCACCCGGCACGACGAAATATGAAACGACTTCGGGATCATTTGCCCGCAGTTTGGCGCCAATTTGGTCCAGGGCGTGCGCAATCAGATTTTTATCGATGATTCCGTACACGGATCGTCCCAACCCGATATAACGGGAAGATTCACTGGATGGAGGTCTGTCTTTGCGGTTTTCTTCGGGAACCTCGGCAGATCCGATCAACAGCTGGCGGGCGCGATTATTGTACAACAGGATCCGGCCTTCGGTGTTGCAGATCAGCACGCCTTCCGGCAGCTCGGCCATGATGGCTGCCAGGGTATTTTTCTCCCGCTCCGATTCTGCCCGGGCGCGGTGGATCTTGCCTGCTACATTTTTGGCAAGGGATTCATATCTATCCGCCCCTTCATTGATGCGCTCACACAGCCGGCGAATTTCTGCCCCCCCATCACTTTGAATCCGGTGGGCGGGGTTGGAGGAGTTGATCAGAGAGATTTCATCGGCTATCCGGCGCGTGGTAAGGATATATTTGCGAAAGACCGTCAGCACCGATGCACCGGATACCACCAAAAGCAGTAGGGAGATGACAATGACAGGCCCGATGAATTGGTGCAAAAGCTGGAGGATGAATTGCAGCTGCTCTGAGGTCACCTGGTACTTAAACCAGACAGCAAATCCGGTGAGGATGATGATCAATAAAAAAACAGAAAGTGCAACAACCTCCCAATAATGATTACCCGGCTTCCTCATGGATATTGTCTAAAACCGTTTTGACTTTGGCAACAAGCTCGGCATTCGAAAAAGGCTTGGTAATGTATGCATCCGCTCCCAGGGCCATTCCTTTGGCGATTTCCACCTCACGGCCCTTGGCAGTCAGAAAGATTATTTTAACATCCCGCAGTTTTGGATTCAAGCGCACGATTTCGCATACCTCATATCCGTCAATCCCGGGTAGCATAATATCCAACAGGATCAGATCCGGGTTGTACTTGTAAATCAAGTCCAGCGCATCATGGCCGTTTTCTGCAACGATAACGTTATAGCCCTGCTGCTCCATCAGAAACTGGATGGGTACCACAATACTGGGTTCATCATCCACGATCAGAATTTCTTTTGGCATAACCCGTTACCTTTTCTTTATGACTTTCTTGAATGCCCGTCAATAAAAGCAAATTCAAAATGCCTAATCCGGACAAGCCGGAATTAACTATTGACTATTGAAAATTGAATATTTGTGGATGTCGCCTCGCTCCGTCTATTTTAAGGCTCTAAATTGCTTAATCCGCCTCAGGCGGAACACCTGGAACCTTAGTCTTCGCTTTTGGCTTTCGCAAATCCGATGCCGGTTAAGGCTTCCTCCATTTCATCCAGTATAACGGGGTCGTCGATGGTCGCCGGTGTCTTAAATGGCTTGTTATCCGCAATTTTTTGGATCGTGCCCCGCAGGATTTTACCGGACCGGGTTTTGGGCAAACGTTTTACCACCGTCGCAGTTTTAAAGGATGCCACCGGTCCGATGCGGTCTCTGACCATCTGGATGGTTTCCTTGACGATGTCGGCCGGCTCACGGGTGACCCCGGCATTGAGAACCAGAAATCCAATCGGAACCTGGCCTTTGAGTTTGTCGTCGACGCCCAGCACCGCGCATTCCGCCACCTCCGGATGATCGGCCAGGATTTCTTCCATGGCACCGGTAGACAGGCGATGGCCCGCGACGTTGATAATGTCGTCGGTGCGGCTCATCACGAAAACATAGCCGTCTTCATCTATGAAACCGGCATCAGCGGTCTTATAGTAGCCGGGAAACTCCTCCAGATAAGCCTTGATATACCCCTCATCGTTGTGCCAAAGGGTCGGCAGCGTTCCGGGCGGCAGCGGTAGTTTTACCACCAGCGCACCGATATCCCCGGCTTTGATCGGGCCGCAGTTTTCATCCACCACCTGCAGATTCCATCCCGGTGCCGGTTTGGTGGGCGAACCCTCTTTAATCGGGTAATGATGTAAGCCGAGACAATTGCCGGCAATCGACCAGCCGGTCTCGGTCTGCCACCAGTGGTCGATTACGGGGACCCCCAGGCTGTTTTCGGCCCATTTCAGCGTGTCCGGATCCAGTCGCTCGCCGGCCAGAAACAGGGCTTTAAAATTGGTCAAATCGTAGATTTTCATCAGCTCGGCCTGGGGATCTTCCCGCTTGATCGCCCGGAAGGCCGTCGGGGCCGTGAACATCACTTTGACGTTGTGCTCCGCGATAACCCGCCAGAAAACACCGGCATCCGGGGTGCCCACCGGTTTGCCTTCAAATATGATGGTCGTGCAGCCCTTTAACAGCGGGCCGTAGACAATATACGAATGGCCCACCACCCAGCCCACGTCGGAGGCTGCCCAGTAGACATCGCCGGCTTCAACATTGTAGACGGCTCCCATGGTCCATTTTAGGGCCACCAGGTGCCCCCCGTTATCCCGCACAACGCCTTTGGGGACACCGGTGGTGCCGGAGGTGTACAAAATATAAAGGGGATCGGTGGCTGCCAGCGGCACGCAGCCATGGGGTTGGGCATCGGCCATAACAGCATCCCAGTCCAGATCACGGCCGTCAACCATGGCCGCTGCTTCCATGGGCCGCTGTTTGATGATGCAGGCCCCCGGCTTGAATTGCGCCATCTCGATCGCCTTGTCCAGCAGTGGCTTGTAGGCAATCACCCGTGCCACCTCAATGCCGCAGGAGGCGGAAACAATAACTTTGGGTTTGGCGTCGTCGATGCGCACGGTCAGCTCTTTGGCGGCAAACCCGCCGAACACCACGGAATGAACGGCCCCGATCCGGGCACAGGCCAGCATGGCCACCAGGGCTTCGGGGATCATCGGCATGTAAATCAACACCCGGTCTCCCTTGGCCACCCCCTGGGCCACCAGCGCCCCGGCAAACCGGGCGACCTCGTCCCGCATCTGGTTATAGGTGATTTTTCTTATGGTGTCGGTAACCGGGCTGTCGTAGATAATCGCATTCTGGTCACCGCGGCCGTTTTCAATGTGATAATCCAGGGCATTGTAACAGGTATTGACCTCACCGCCGCTAAACCAGCGATAAAAAGGCTTGTTGCTGTCATCGAGCACCTTGTCCCATTTTTTATACCAGTGACAGTCTTCAGCGGCTTTGGCCCAGAAAGTATCGGGGTCTTCGATGGACTGCCGGTATGCAATTTCATAAGGATTGGTCATGTTCATTCTCCTATTATTCGACACGTATTCGGCCTAGCTCAAGGTTCCGAATACCGGGGTAATCACTCTTGCGATACGCTTCATATCTTGGGCACGTTTTACCAACGATGATGCATTACATCCAAGGCATCTTATTTCTTATACATCCTTTGTTTTGAATCTAGTTCAGGTACCCGAATAAGTCGCTCGCTTTCAGGCTTCTTTAACTCCGCTTCCAGATAATCAGCTCGATCGGCAATCGTTGGAGGGCGATCAGGAATATTTCGCAGAAACCGCCAAAGCCATCCAGGGCCCTCGGCCAATTCAGGGTTGAGTTTGAGAGCTTTTCGGTAATCGTGCAGCGCTGCCTCATGCCGGCCAACCCGGTCATTTAGGATACCCCGGTTTGCATAAGCTTGGGCATACCGGTTATCCAATCCAATTGCTCTATTAAAAGACTCGCGCGATTCATCAAAACGTTCCATTTGGAGAAGGGTAATTGCTTTGGCGAGGTGGGCTTCCTTATATTCTGTATGTTCAGCTAATACTTCATCGAATAACTGGAGCGCATCTTTATAATCGCCGTCCTCGAGATATTTGTTTCCAAGCCTGTACTTGTTTTCACCCGGGGTAGTTTCCAGAACCGAATACTTATAATAGTAGAAACCGACAATACCCAGTATGGATAGCGTGAATATTGCGGCCAGTATGTTTTTATTCATAAATATCAAAAATACTTGTTCATGATAACGCTGTTAAATAAAAAAGAAAAGGTTATGACAATCAATGCGGTCATGGGGATCGTTCTCTTTTCCAGATCCTGTTTCTCATCTTCGGTCAGCTGCCGATCGAGTTTACGTGCTGTTCTGGTCAATCTTTGTGAAAGTATAAATTTTTTAGCCGGTCGAAAAAGGAGGGCCGCCAGGCCAACCGACGAAACCCAGTACCAGATTGTCATTGCGTCCATGACTAAAATTCCTCACTTCTTTACTTCCCGCCCAGCCTATTGAAAATAGGGGGGATACCTAAAATATCCCCCCCATTAGTTTGGTTTAATTCGGATTAAGTCTTAGCTTTGGCAAGGTCACCGACGTCTTCGACAAGCGCTTCAACTTCTTTCGAAGGAATCGTGGACATCTCCAGCTTGTACGCGAGAAACCACATCATCGCGACACCGAGGGCCCACCAGATTATCTGCCACAGCCAGATAGAAGGCATCCCGAATAGCCAGGTCGCTGAATCGGTTGGATTTCCGAAAATCGTGTTTCCCAGAACAGCGCCCGGTCCTTGAGCAAAAAAGAACCAGCCGATGACGACCACCCAGCCGACCTTAACAAGGCCTTTCTTTTCCTCAGGCAAACCGGCATGTTCCTGGAGGAAAGCATGGAATTTCATCCTGTGTGCCAGGGATTCTTTATTCTGCGTCAGGGCCGAAACAATCACGGCGATGCTGAAATTGAAGATGATCCCCCAGCCGGCGGAGTGAATGGTCCATGGCCAGCGACCCCAGGCGGTGATTCCAAACCAGTTCGTTCCGATGGTTTCCGTACAGGTTACCGCAATGATGCCGGCAATAAGCCCGAATGTGATGCCTTTGCGGTTAAGCATGGGCCAGTAGCAGATGCCGATAAGTGCGGGCCACATCTGGAAACCATAGGCAACCGCAAGCCCACCCAAAAGCACAAGGGCGTCGGTAGATGTTGTCGCAACGATCAACGCGGAAAAAACGATGACGGCAACGCCAATTCTTCCAACCACTTTTTGCGTCACGTTGGTAGCATCTTTTTTGAAAAAGTGCTTGTAAATATCCCGGGTAAGCATACCGCTGGCCGTGGACATGTAAGCCGCACCCGTCGATTGCATGGCTGCCAGGGCACAAACCGCAAGCAGGCCGACCATCCATGGGGCCGCATCGGATAGCAGATTGATCAAGGCCGGCACGATCATTCCCTGCTTACCTGGCATTGTCATGAGGTCTTGGCCAAGTTTCATGATGTCCTTTGCAAATCCGGCTTCCAGCATTTTCGTATCGGCGCCGATGAGATGTCCCGAAAAGGCTTGAAACGCCGTAAAAATGATCAGGATGCCGCCGATACCCATTGAAGAGGCCCAGACCTGCTGAGGCGCAAACGGTTTGGGGTTTTTATTGGCAAACGACCACATGGAAAAAGCCGGGGAAGACTGAATTCCCATGAGCGCAAAGGCGTACGAGAGAATCATGATACCCGTCCAGGCGCCGCCAAGCGCTGACGGGCCGGATTTTACAAACTGAATGACACCCGGGATGGCAATATAGTGACTGTAGCCGTCGGCTGTCAATTTTTTATCAATACTGGTAAGGTGGGCAATGCCTTGATTCAGTGCCCCCCAGCCGCCGGCATAGGAAATACCGATGATACCGATAGCGGTAATACCGCCGGCCAGCAGCAGACACTGCACAGTATCGACATAGGCCACCGCTCGCAGCCCGCCGGAAGCCACATAAACAAAAACCACGATGGACAACACCCACATGCCCACATTAACGGAAAACATGCCGTTTGTCAGAACGTTGAACAAAAACCCGGATGACCTGAGCTGTACACCCAGATAGGGTATGGAAAAAAACAGGGCCACAATCACAACTAGAATCCGAATCGCATCGGATTTGAAGTAATCCGAGAACATTTCGCCCGGTGTTACATATCCGAAGTGTTTGCCCAGCATCCATTGCTTTTTCAGGAACATAACACCTGTGAAGGGAATCGTAATGGCATAAAACGATGCATACGCATATTGAAAGCCATCACGATACAGAAGTCCGGGATGCCCCATGAAGGTCCATCCTGAAAAGGACGTGGCTGTCGCTGCAAGCACAAACACCCACGTCGGGATGGCGCGGCCGGCAATGAAATAGTCTGATGCCGTTCTTGACGAGATGTAGCCTTTGACTCCCCAAGCGATGCAATAGGTCCAATAGGCTAAAACGAAAATAAATAACCACACGACACTTGCTGACATAATTCTTCTCCTTTCTTTTGAATGTTTATCTTAATCTTTATAGACTCACCAAGTCCTCTTCCTTCAACCCCATTTCACGAGCTTGAAAGATCCAGTGCATGATCTTTCCGCTGCGGGTTTTGGGGAGTTCGTCCGCAAATTCATATTTCCGGATTACGACTATGGGCCCCAACATGGGGCTTAAGCACATTCACCAATGTGATGATTATTGCCCGGCCATTTGCTTGATTTCCTCAACAATTTCCGGGTTGGCCAGCGTGGTGACGTCGCCGACATCCTTATTATTGGAAATCGCCCCCAGCACCCGGCGCATGATCTTACCCGAGCGGGTTTTGGGCATATCCTTTACGATCCAGACATGGCGCGGCTTGGCGATTTTTCCGATTTCGGTACTGATGGTGTCTGATATTTTTTTCTCCAGTTCCGGTGAGGCGTCATAACCGGGTTTAAGGGATACAAACAGATCCGGCTCCTTGCCCTTAATTTCATGGGCCACCGGCACCACGGCCGCCTCGGCCACTTCTTCCACCACCAGGGCCGCCGATTCAATTTCCTTGGTCCCCAGGCGGTGGCCGGAAACGTTGATGACATCGTCGATGCGGCCCAGAATACGATAATAGCCGTCTGCGGCCTCCACGGCGGCATCGCCGGTCATATAGGGCCAGTCCCGCCAGTCTTTGCTGTTGGGATCCTTGCAGTAGCGGGCATAGTAGGTATCCACAAAGCGGTCGCGGTCGCCCCAGATGGTCTGGAAGCCGCCGGGCCAGGGATTCTGGATACAGATGTTGCCGGCCTTGCCGGCCCCGGAGGGTATCTCTTTGCCTTCATCGTCATAGATGATGGGGTGGATGCCCGGCACGCCCTTGCCGGCACTGCCCGGTTTCATGGGCGCGAGCGCCGGCAGTGTGCTGCACAGGAAACCACCGGTTTCCGTCTGCCACCAGGTATCCACGATGGCCGCCTGACCTTTGCCGACCGCGTTGTAATACCATTTCCAGACTTCCGGTTCGATGGGTTCACCGACTGTGGTCATGTGTTTGAATTTGTAATTGTACTTGGCCGGCTCATCCGGACCGATTTTGCGCAGGGCCCGAATCGCGGTGGGGGCCGTGTGGAAGATGTTGACATCCAGTTCCTGGGCGATCCGCCAGGGTCGGCCGGGATCCGGGTAATTGGGAACGCCTTCGTAAATCACCGTCGAGGCGCACAGCGCCAGCGGTCCGTAAACGATGTAAGAATGCCCCGTGATCCAGCCGATGTCGGCCATGCACCAGTAGACGTCTTCCGGATGGATATCCTGCACGTATTTGGATGTTCCGGCGGCATAGGCCAGATACCCGCCGGTGCTGTGCTGACATCCTTTGGGCTTGCCCGTGGTTCCGCTGGTGTACATCAGAAACAGCGGATCTTCGGCCGGCATGGGTACCGGCTCGATGCGCCGGCCGTAAAAGTCCTTCAGCACATCGTTGACAAAATAATCACGCCCCTCGACCATGGGCGTAGGGCTCGATGCTTTGCCCGGATAGCGCTGCCAGACCAGTACTTTATCGACCTTCTGGCCGTCTTTTTCAGCCAGATCAACGGCGATGTCGGCGTTTTCCTTGTGATTCAGCAGATTGCCGGCACGATAGTAAGAATCCATGATGATGAGCACCCGGCTTTGCGAGTCAACAATGCGATCGGCACTGGCCCGGCCGCTGAAACCACCGAAAACTTCGGAATGAATCACGCCCAGGCGGGCACAGGCCAGCATGGTAATCGGCAGTTCGGCCGACATGGGCATGTGCAGGGTCACCCGATCACCGGCTTTTAATCCGGCAAAATCCCTGAGCAAGGCGGCAAACTCGTTCACCCTGACATAGAGTTCCTGAAACGTGATGTGTTCAATTTTTTCTTCTTCAAGTTCGGGGACGAAATGAATGGCGGTCTTGTTTTTGTTTTTGGCCAGATGGCGGTCCACGCAATTGTAACTGGCATTGACCTTACCGCCGCTAAACCATTTCCAGCACGGCGCATCGCTGGTGTCCAGGATCGTATCCCAGTACTCATACCAGTCGAGCAGATCGGCGTATTCCTTGAAACAGTTCGGGAAATTTTCCAGGCTGAACCGGTCAAAAACAGCGGGATCTGCCATGTTGGCCTGGGCAATAAATTCTGTGCTTGGATGATAATATTCCTCTTCCCCCCAATGTACCGCAATTTCGGCTTCGGAAGTTTCGACGATTTCCTTTTCAGCCATAGTTACCTCCTCTCAATTTTGGGTTTAGAAATCAGAAAGACCTGCCTTTCTCACAAAATATATAAAATCCAACCAGTTAACACCCAAACTGAATATAATTCAATTTTTATTTCAAATTTGATTAAATTGTTTCAACCATATGGTTTAGGTTTCATTCAATCGTTTTCAGCGTTCTATAATTATTAGTCGGTGTTTGTCAATATGATTTTTGTTCATGTTGATATTTTTTTCATAAATATCAAGTTATACCGGTTGTCATAAATATGTTCTGTTTGGTCCCTGTTGCCAACAGGCGGAGATGTTTTTGGGTAGCCATTTAAAATAACCTAATTTTGACAACCGCCATTCTACTTTTTCTTAAGTTATAGAAAAACCTATATTCTTTTGAAAACGCTATGATTTGTTTCGAATTTGAGCTTGTGATTTGAGATTTACCCTTCGACCAGCTCAGGGTGGTGAGTCCTTCGACGTTGCTCAGAACCGTGAGCCTGTCGAACGGCTTGTCGAACCATTTGGAATTTGGAATTGGAGTTTTGGAATTTATGAGAGGTCATTCTGGAAAAGAAAGTATTATTAGTTCAAGCCGAGTTTATGAATTACATACGGGACATGATCTGCTGCAGTGCCTGTCTTTCCAGTCCACACTGCCGGGTCGCCCGTTAAGTAATTGACATAGCATTTAAAATGGCATAAAAACGTCTCTGAATAACCCACCGATGTCATAAACGAGAATTACTTTTAAAATTCCTAAGGGATCGGCGCCGTTGGATTGAGTGACTATACCGGGCAAAGAAAAGCTGGGAGCTTGAGATGATGAGCTAAATCACCGATGCATGATTATAAGAGCAAGATCGAAATAGGGTTTCACTATTGGGGCATCAGGGTCATTCGCTACCGGTTGGCTATTCTGCTAATGACGGTTGTGGTGGCCGGATTGGCCGCTGCTCAGCTCCCCAAGCTCAGTATCGCCACCTCTGTGGAAAGCATGTTCACGCGGTACGATCAGATACTTACCGATTACCAACGGTTTCGCAGTCATTTCGGACGTGACGAAGAAATTGTGTTGCTGATCTCCTCCTCCGATATCTTCAGCCTTGAATTCCTCACCACGCTCAAACAATTTCATGAGGATCTGGAGAATTCACTACCGCTGCTGAAAGAGGTCAGTTCGCTGGCCAATGCACCCTATATCGGGTCCGTTGATAGCGGGCTGCGTGTCGGGGGCTTTCTCGATAACCTGCCGTTGACAGAGGAAGAGGCGCAGCAGTACAGGCAACGCGGCCTTTCCTATCCCGGATTCCAGAACCTGTATTTTACCCCGGATGGCAAGCATGCCATCGTCGTCATCAAGACCCAGGCGGTCTCGGCGCTGTCGGCCGATGGCCTGCGGTTGCGGGGTTATGCCCGGGGTGTCCGCGGGGCCGAAAAGCACCCTCCCCCAGTGGCACAACAGTCGATATCACAAGTCGAGAATATTGCCGTGATCGGCATCGTTGAGGCCGTAATCAAGCAATACCAGACTCCGGACTTCAGCATTGCCTTCAGTGGAACGCCGGTCTACCAGTATCATGTCGAACCCATGATCCGCGCTAACATGAAGAAAATGTGTATCGCGATCCTGATCGTTTCGGTCCTGTTCATGCCGCTTCTGTTTGGTCGGGGCTCGGGTGCTGTCTTGCCCCCGGTGACGGTAATTTTGGGCCTGATGGTAGCCTTAGGATTGATGGCCTTGCTGTCGATTCGCTTCAGCCTGACCTCGTCTATGTTGGCCTCCACCCTGTTGTCCATCGGCCTGACGGCACCGATTCATTTCCTGGTGGTCTATTACAAGTACCAAAAGCGGGTCGGGAAGTTCCGGGGCATTATTGCCACCATGAAGCACTCCGGTTTCCCGATCACCATGACCAGCATCACAACAGTGGCGGGATTGCTGGCATTTTCATTCTCCGATATCGCGCCGATCGCGGATTTGGTAAATTTCACCATTATTGGACTTCTCGCCATCCTGGTGTTTACGCTCCTCACCCTGCCGGCATTGCTCTCAATACTGCAGGTTGTTTCGGGTGCGGAACAGGGTGAAGCGGACTATGAGGCTTCCATTTTCAACCGGACGCTGCTGGCGTTGGGGCGCCTCGGTGTTACCCGGCCTTACCTTGTTTTTATTTTGTTCCTGGCGGGTACCCTTGTTGGGGGTTTTAGCATCTCCCAGCTTCATTTTTCACACAACCAACTGCATTTTTTCACTGAAGATTCTGATTTCATGCGGCAGGTCCGCCTTATTGAAGCACAGACCGGTGGACTGCGGGCCCTGGAAGTACTGATCGATACACAGCGGGAACGGGGAATCGTCGACCACGAGCTGCTTCAGGCGATCGAGCGGTTGGATATCCACCTGAAGTCGCAGACTGATATTCAGGGGCGGGCTTATGTTGGTAGGACCCGATCTCTGGTCGATCTCATCAAGAAAATCTCCTGTGCAACAACAGGCCGGGATCAGGCTCCATGCCCGCTACCTGAAGACGACCCGGCCCTGGCGGAGCAATTCGATCACATCAGTCGCATCGTCCCTGAGGCGTTACGAAAATACACGGATGCAGACTTAGGCCTAGGTCGTTTGACCGCCATGATGTACTGGAGGGATGCTGCCGATGATGTTGATTTCATTGCCCGGATGCGGGAATATGCCGCAGCTTTGTTCGACTCCGGTGTCAAAGTGGTGGTAACCGGTGTTGTCTCCATCAATTCCGGCATCATTCATGCGATGATGACGACCTTGGCCATCGGTTATGGCATGGGATTTGTGCTGATTACGGCATTAATGCTCTTTGCCGTTGGAGATGTGCGTTTGGGACTATTAGCCATGATTCCCAATCTGTTACCGATTATCATTGGTTTGGGGATTATGGGATATTTGGACATCCCTCTGAATACATACAACCTGATTGGTGGCAGTATCGCCATTGGACTGGCTGTGGACGACACCATCCATTTTTTCCATAACTTCCGTCGTTACTACCTGAAGTCTGGTGATATCAACTTTGCGGTGAGCGAGACTTTAGGATCGGCCGGCCGAGCATTGCTGGCAACGACCCTGATTCTGGTTGCCAGTTTCTGGATGCGACTATTCAGTGATCTGAAAGTGGTCGCTGATTTTGGGCTGGTGATGGGTATTACGTTGTTCGTGGCCTTTCTGGCCGATGTATTGCTCGCGCCGGCCCTGTTGCGGATGTTTTATGGGACCGGGCAGAAGGATTCCCTGAAACGATTTGATGTTCCGAGGACGCAGAGCGTATGATATCTATCAAACGCATCCTCAAGAATATTGCACTTTACCTGGTCTGTTTTGTTGCCACAACAGCGGGCGTGTACGCTGTCATTACTTTATCTGGTGAAAAGACACTCCATTTTGATAAGAAACAATGGCATCCGGCGGAACCGGAAACCCAGCATATCGACCCGACCCGTTTGACCCATGCGCTCGATTACATTGACACGCGCCTACCCACAGCTCGCAGCCTGTTGCTGCTGCGCAACGGCAAGACGGTAGTCGAAAAATACTACTGGCACGGTGGTCCCGAGGCAACCGATTACTTGCATTCCCTGAATCTCCCGCTCCTGCAGGTGCTGATCGGTATCGCCATCGATCATCAATTGATCCTGGGGCCGGAGCAACCCCTATCTGCTTTTTTTCCCAAACATCTGACGCAAACCCCATCCGATGGCACAGCCTCGCTGACGCTAGGCCACTTGCTAAGGGCACAGGCACCGCTGCTTTGGGGTGCCCGGAACCCGGACTATTGGGCTTTGTTCTACGCCGCAGACCGAATTGAGGCCAGCCTGCAAGTAATTTCCCGGCAGCAAACAAGGACCCAACCATCGATAAACTTTGCCGCAGCGTATTTGTTGGGCCGGGTGATTGAACAGGTATCCGGCCGGAGCGTGTTCAATTTTGCTTACCAATATCTGTTCCAACCGCTGGGGATTACGACTTATGCGGCCGACGATGACGACCTGTCACGCGATCCAATGGTCGGATTTCAGCTCAAAGCACTGGATCTTGCCAAAATCGGCTATCTGCTGGCCCAGGAAGGGGCCTGGGACGGTCAGCGGATCGTTTCCAAGGAATGGGTTCGCCGGTTATTTTCCAAGGTCCCTTTCGCTGAATTTGGTGACACTCCGGGGGGGAGCTGGGTCAAAACGACGATCAGGGGACATGAGAGTCTGGTGGCGCGAGGTGATGGGGGGCAATATCTTGTCCTGGTTCCGGCATTGAATGTAGTGGTGGTAACGACATCGACCAGCCGTTTTGCGCTGTCACAAGATAACGGGCATGACCGCCTGCTGCAGCTGATTATCGAGTCGGTTTTGGTAACGTCAGACACAGCGGGGATGGTGGTCGAGCCAGAGCTAAAGTCAGAAGCGCAGTCAGGGCACCAGACCGACATACTTGAGCCTAATTATGTTTTCTGCACACCTGTGCCACAAGACATATTGGATTTCTTCAATCAATTCGCACGGGATATCGCCAGTAAGGATATCCGCCGTATTGCTGAAAACTATGCTCGAGGATACGAACACGATGGGAATACCTTTGCCTCCCTGCCTCGACGGTGGAGGAGGATGTTTAACGGTGGTCCGGGCCATCTGGAGTATGTTCACATTACCAAGATACGAATTGAAAATAACAGAGCCTATTTGCGGGGCAGTTTGAAATATGCCTACATGAATATGATCACCGGCTCGATCGGCTTGTTCCCGCTGGAGAATTTAATTAAACTGAAAGGTCGCTGGAGATGGCTCGGCTTGCCGGAGAAGACCGCCCTGCTGGATCGGGATGACTATTTTGATGCTGAACTGAGTGAGGAGCAGCAACGGTTCGTCGATGACTGTTCAGGTCCCCTGGTTGGGAAATCTCGGCTATACGAAACCGATTGTTTTGCTGAGACGTTCCAACTGGCCGGAGGAGGGAGAGAACTGCTGGCCAAACGGCTCCAACCGTTTCTGCAGGGACGCTCCGGGGGACACCTGCATGTGACCGGAGTGCAGGGAAATGGTGCCGCCTACCGGGTGCAAGGTTATATCGAGGGCAGCGCCCTGGGTGAACTCCGTTTGCCTGATGGCCTGCATATAGTAAAAGAGAATGGCGCCTGGAAATGGCAGGGAATCGTATCAATTAATTTTAAATAGAGTTGCGGCTCACCGCTATATCGGTAAAACCATCAATTTCACCTTGCAGTTCGTCAAATGCAGTTAGCCCTTGCTTGAGGTGCTGCGGCAGCTCTTCGTTGGCCGCACCGACAACCAATCCCAGAACCATACCGCGGTGAACATTGTCACCACCGGCATTGGCATTGGCCAGCAGCGTCGCTTCAACATCAACTGCGTGGTTGTGTGCAAAATATAAAAGCAGCGGCAACCCATGTTCCGGATAGCAGGCCGTGGCAAACAAATGGTTGATGACATCCGGTTCTACGCTCTGGCGAACGAGCTGGTCCACTTCAAACGGGACGTCGCTCAGCTGCGTGTGAAACTGCCACATTTCATGGGCGGGAATGTTGCCGGGGCCCTGGTGGTCACGGTAGGCTGCAAACAGCTCATCGCCGGTAACCCGCGGGACGCGGATCTGGCGGGCATATGCTGCTATTGCCCGGCGGGGCTCGGCACCGGATAATAATGCATTGAAAAGCGGAACCAGCACCCCCAGGGCACCGGCCACGTTTTCCGACCGATGGGTTAGATTCTGGTGCTCGATTGCCAGACCGAGGCCCTGGTAGGCGCTGTCGACAATGACAGAGATCACCAGCGGACGCATCAGGCCGCCATGGGAGCCGATGGACCAGACATTGCGCTGCAATTCGGCGCAGGCATGGGGCGGCAGCCCGCGGCTGTAGTTTTCAAACCAGCACCGGATATAGATCTCGCAGTATGGATCCCGGTTGCGGCCGGGAGCGGCCAGGTGTTCGATAAATTCTGCCAGGAACGCACTCTGGTCGTAGCGCCCGCGTTGAATCACCGATCGCATCAGCACCCGCACGAGGTGGGCCGCCAGGGTATTTTCGCCGGCTTTCAGGCCGTGATGGTAGTGGTAGCGGTCATCTAGCTGGGGCACGGGGTTGCCGTGTTCGCTTTCCCTTTCCGTGCTCCGGATTTGCAGCGAGCTGTAACTGGTGTGATAAAAGCGTGCATGTTCATGCAATATATCGTAGGGCCGCTCCAGCCGCTGAGCGGATGTGACATCCGGATGATAGCCCATCCCCACCATAAAGCTTTCGGGATGGGGATGGGGCGGGTCGACATAACCGCGGATGCCGCCGTCAAAATCTTTAACGACATTAGCGGTGTTGTAATACCAGTGCGCCGGCATGGCCAGCGCATCCCCGATAAACAGGCCCCACAGGGCATTTTTCAGACGGCGTTTTTTAATGTTGGTCGTATTATATTGATTTGTCATAATATTAAGCCTCCTGCAATTGTCAGCGCGCGGCTAATCTGGATAGCGTTCAGTCTAACCGGAAATGAAACTAATGAACATCGAACACTGAACGTCCAACATCGAATAATGTATTCTGTCAAATTTAATAAAAGACTGAGCAAGGCGACTCCACATTGGACGTTCAACGTTGGATGTTGGATGTTCGACGTTCAATAGTTTTACTGCTCACGCCAGACGAAGTTCAATGTGAATTGCCAGTTCTAACCCACAACCCGCAGGTTCACTCCCGGCAACATAAATTGAGTTCCACTCAATTTATTTTCTGAACCCATCGGCCTTTATCTCATAACGGCGCATGATCTGCTGCAGGGCCTGCCTTTCGAGGCCGCACTGGCGGGCCGCCCGGCTAACATTGCCGCTGTTGGCTTGAAGCAAAAAACTGATGTAGTTAAAATTAAAGTCTTTGAGGACCAGCTCTTTGGCCGCTTTATAGGGTTGATCCTGGAATGCGCCGGCGGTCTGTGATTGCGCTTGTTTGTTGCGGCTTAAATCCACGTCCCCGAGACGGATTTCATCGCTCGTTGAATACAGGATGCCCTGCATCAGGACATTTTCAAGCTCGCGTACATTACCTTCCCAGGCCCGGCTCAGAAATACTTCCATCAGATCCGCCGATACCTTTTTAAACGGCTTATTCATTTTGGTACAATGCTTTTCCAGCAGGTGGTTGGCAATCAGCGGTATATCCTCCGCATGCTCTCTGAGCGCCGGAGTTCTGATGGGCAGCACGTTTAAGCGATAGAAAAAATCTTCTCTGAATTCACCGGATTTTATTTTTTCTGCCAGATTCTGATTGGTCGAAGCAATGATGCGGGCATCGATGGTAATTGATTTGGTGTCACCCAGCGGTTTGATTTCTTTTTCCTGCAGCACGCGCAGCAGTTTGGTTTGAATGGTCGGGCTGATATCGCCAATTTCATCCAGGAATATCGAGCCCCGGTGGGCTTCCTGGAACAGGCCGATTTTATCCTGGGCCGCATGGGTAAAAGCCCCTTTTTTGTAACCGAACAATTCACTTTCCAGTATGTTTTCGGGCAGCGTCGGACAGTTTACCGCCACAAACCTATTGCGGCTGCGATTGCTCAGGTTGTGAACCGCCCTGGCAACCAACTCTTTGCCGGAACCGGACTCACCGGTAATCAGCACCGTCAGATCCGTATTGGCCACCATTTGAATCGTTTGATAAAGACGGTTCATGACCGTGCTGTTGCCGACAATTTTCTGAAAATCGTCCCGCCCGCGGCATTCCAGCTGAAGTCGAACATTCTCTTTAATCAAACTGCTTCGCTCCAGGGCCTTTTCCAGGCGTACGATGATGGTTTCATGATCAAAGGGCTTGGAAATAAAGTCATAGGCACCGTTTCGCATGGCCTCAACGGCTGTTTCCACGCCGCCAAAGGCGGTCATCATGACAACCGTCAAATCCGGATACTCACGCTTTACCATCTCAAGCAGTTCCAACCCGTCCATGCCGGGCATTTTCAGGTCTGCCAGGACCAGATCAAAATATTTTTGCGAAAGAATCCGCAGTGCTTCCCGGCCGGAGGTCGCCGTTTCGATCCGGCATTCTAAATCCGGTTCCAGGCTGCGTTTCAGCAGCTGAAGCATATCGAATTCATCATCAACGATTAGGATGTCTTTTGTCATTTTAATTTCCTGCAGCCGGCTGGATGACCGGCAGCACTATCGTGAAAGTTGACCCTTGACCGACTTTACTTTCCACCAGAATTTCACCGCCGTGATTTTTGATGATTCCGTAACTGACTGAAAGGCCTAAACCGGTGCCCTCCCCGGTGGATTTGGTTGTAAAAAAAGGATCGAAAATCTGGGCCAGGTTCTTTTTTTCAATACCGTACCCGGTGTCTGCAATTCGGACCATGACCTGACGGCCGGATGTATTCATCCAGGTTGATAAAGACAAAAGACCCTTGTCACCGATCGCATGCTTGGCATTCATAATCAGATTCATCAGCACCTGCTTGATTTTCTTCTCGTCCAGCAGCATCTGCGGTACGGCAGGATTGTAATCCTTTTTGACTTCGATATTGTCCAGGCCGGCGTGTTGCTGAATAAAATTCAAGACATCATCGATTGCTTCGTCGATGCGAATGATATCTTCTCTGGGTTTGGAGGCTCGGGCAAAATTAAGCAGGCCCTCGACAATCGATTTGCAGTTGCGCACGTGTTTCTCGATGGTCTTCAAGTCCGCGTATTTTTCGGAATCCCGGTCTTCATTGCGCAAAAGCAGCTGGGTATATCCCAGAATGATTCCCATCGGGTTATTGATTTCATGGGCGATACCGGCTGATAACTGCCCGATGGAAGCCAGTTTGTCGGCCTGGGCGATCTGTTCTTCAACCTGCCGCCGCTGCTCGATATCTTTGACCAAAAAGTGAATCGTATTTTCTTTTTCCGATATACCTTTATCCAGGTTGGCGCTGACCAGTGACCGGATACGCCGCTCGTCTTTATGCGTGAGCGCTATCTCTACATTCGAAACAAATCCGGATTGTTCAATGGAATCCCTGATCGAATTCCAGTCGGACGCGTCGGCAAAAAACGTATTGAATGATTTGCCGTAAAATGAAATTTGAGCTTCATCATGCCCCAGCATGGTAAATCCGGCCGGGTTCATATTTACGATGCGGCCGTCTAATTTGGTGACCAGCATCATATCCTGGGATACTTCGAAAATTCGGCGATACTTGTGTTCCGAAAGGGCCAGTTCATCGGTGCGTTCCTCAACCAGGTTTTCCAGGTTCTGATTCAGGTAGAGCAGTTTATCACGCGTCGACTGCAGCTCCTGTCTGTCTTTTTGGATCTGCTGGTATATTCGCCAGACCCTTTCGAAAAACAAGGTCACGGATGCCACAAATATGAAGGTAAATGTGTTAATCGCACCACTGAAGGGGCCGATGGATGCCCATATCGCCGAATGACCCGATATGGTCAGAATTTGCCGGAGAATATGCCCGGCGGATCTTGAAAGCGCAAAACTGGCAAATCCGATGCAAACCAGCAAAAGATAGATCCATATGACGTTGTTGGGATCGCGCCGTCTCAACTCCCGGACCAGACCGAGGCACAGAAATGAGAAGAGAATCATTAAAACTGAGCCCAGCAGATCCACAGTTCGAATGGGTATGGCGGATAAGATCACAGTTATTTTGCCCGGTGTAACATAAAAATAGTTTAATTGAATTTCAAAAGGCTGTAAGTTTTATTGATAAATTGAGCTAAAGTTTGAAATGAATCCCGCTGCAAGCGGGACTAAAATTGTGGTGATTCTGTCGGTTTTATTAAAAAAGACAGAGCGCAGCGTTTCCATAATTTTAGGCATTTTAGGCAATTTAGGTCACTTTAGGCATTCGCTTATTTATATATTTGAGAGGCCCTGTGTTTCTTTGAGTCTTTTCAAGCCCAGATAAAGCAGCACAAGGGCCGGTACACACAGTAAATGGTCCAGCTTGGCGACGTAGTAAACCAGCTTGATGAAGTTATGGCTGTACGCATCATTAATTTGAATCTGCCAGATTCCGACCCCCTGGGTCTGGATGATTCGAAACTGGTCGTCTAAGGTGTGCACTAAAATGGTATCGATATTCCAAAGAATAAAAAACAGGGCTGAATATTGGATCAGGCGCCAGCCGGTTTCCTGCACCAGCTTTCTTTCTCTCAACCAGTAAATCAGGATGCCCATGGAAATAATAAAAAAGACATGGGCGAATTGATGGGCATACACCCCTTCGATCCCCCCGTGTCCCTGGGTGGCCAGCGCCTTGCCGGGAACCAGCAAAGCCCAGGTCAAAAGCGATACGAAATACGTGGTTGGGTTAAATCCGGCTTTCATAATAACGTTCCGATATCGGTGACTGTGTGAGTTTTCTGTGAATGGTCAATAACGCCTGCGGCTCGATTATTCCATCATTCCAAGCGGGGCGAAGCCCTTTACTTGGTATATGGATATTTAGACTCTATAGCGCTTGTGTCAAGACACAGATGCCGTTCGCAATTATCTGGTTGATCAATTACGGCCCTCTGGCAATTGCATATAGAAGCATCTCGCTTGATTTGCAAGCATTAGAGTGATAATTGGAATTCTAGGCATTCAATGGCAAAACATTTACGCCACCAAGACATCAAGGCACAAAATTTAAATTCAACAAACAGTTTTACTTTGTGTCTTTGGGCCTTTGTGGCAATTTATTATCCGTCTGTGGCGAATCAGGGTTAGATCATGGGGGAGATAGCGTAGTTTTATACGGGATTATAAAAAGCAAATGAATTTAATATGCGGAGCGAAGTGAGATCATTATTCGATGGTGGCTGTTCGATGTTCATTTTTCCTGGATCGCTGCCACGCAAAAACAACTTAGCGCTTATGGGGCCCAGGCTCCGGCGCGACGGCGCCTAAACTCCGTTGCCTGCGCCTTTGAACTTCATGGCTTTTTTAAAGGTGAAAATCACCAGATAAATCAGCACAATTGAGATCATAAACCAAAAAATGGATCCCACGAAAAGGGTATTTTCACCGACATGACCCAATTTGAAGACATATTCCCGCCCGAATAGTTTCAGCAGGTTGGTCGGCTGGTAGGTTTCGTTGACGTATGCCAGCAGCAGCAAAATGGGCAGATATATGGTCACGATGTTGTTTAACAGGCCTTCAAAAAAGTAGTCATAATACACTTTATTGAGCTTGGCCTGGTCGATATTTTTAGCAAGCCGCTTGGCTTTTTCCCGATCTTCACATTTCATCGCTTCCTGGCGGATATTTAACCAGTACAAAAAATCCTTGCGCAATTCTTTGTAGCGCCTGGTTTTAAAAAACCTGGACAGAAATTTGGTCATCACAACCGCTATCAGGGCAATGGCTAAAATGGCCACCGCCGGTCCCAGGGTATTGAGGGGGCCGAATATGATATCTAAAAGGGCTTTGAGCAACTGTATCCCGGCCACGATTTTAAACCATATGATGTCTAACATATTGTCCATTTTCAGCCGATCCTAGTTTACGGGTAAGGTGGGAAAGGACGCCAATCCTTCCCCACCGGTTTTAATGTGGATTAGATCCAGATTTCAATCTTGAAGAAGCGGAAGAACAGGAAGAACAGTGTAACCGCAAGCACTATTTTCAAAGTCTTCTCGCTGAACAGCTTCTGGGCCCGGCTGCCGAGCATACCGCCGACAAACCCGCCGATAATAATGGATATCATCAGCCACAAATCCGGCAGATAGCCGTTCATCAGGTAACCGATGAATGCCCCCACGCTGCTGAAGCTCGTTCCAATAAGTGAGATGGGAACCGCCACATACATGGGAAGCGCACCCAAAGTGGTCATGGCCGGCACCAGCAAAAAACCGCCGCCGATTCCAAAACTTCTGGACACGATGCCGATACCGAGCCCCAGCAATCCGAACAACAGAGGATTGATCCTGAATTCCTCGCCCCAGAACTTGAAGCGATAATCGGTCAGACCTGATTTTAGCGGATCGATCCGGCCCATTTCGACCGAAGTGCCCTCGGCTTTGGCCTTGGCCACCGCATCATTGAACTTTTTCACCATGGCCTTGATGTTTTTGCGTTTTCCCATAACCTTGGGCGAAAGTTCGTAAAGGGTCCGAACACCCATAATCACGACCAGGATCGCCAGCCATTCTTTGTAGGTTTTCATCGGCAGGTACTGGGTCGCGTACTTGCCCAGCCAGATTGAGCCGATAAAAATACCCACCCCGAATGAAATCCCCACCGGCCAGGCGACCCGCCGCTCTTTAACCGCATAACGATAAAAAGAGCCCAGGGGTGAAAACAGGGTCAAGCCCATGTTGGAAGGACGCAGCACGTTGGCCGCATCGATCCCTACCGGTCCGGCTGTTTGTACCACCATCACCTGGAAAGCGGCCATCAGCATGCCACCGGCGGCGCCGATCATTGAAAAATAAGTGCCCACAAGAATAGCGCCGATAATTATCCAGAGGGGATTCATGTAGCGGCCGCCCAGGCTCAGCCAGAATCCGTTGGCGGTCACATTGTAACTGCCGGACTTGTCGCCGTTTACGTACACATCGAATTTTGTATCCGGCGGGGTATGGCGGAAGGTTTTGAAGGTCGCGCTGAATTTACCCGTTTTTTTGTCGTGGGAAATCACGGTGCCCTTGTCCCAGTAATTGCCTGATTTACTGTGATCGGCCAGCACGCTGCGGGCAAAGATGGTGACTTTACCGACATTGGTTCTCTCTTTAACAATGGTGTTGATGCCATAGCTGCTCTCGTGGGCCCATTTATAAAGATTCCACTGTTCCTTCGTCTGGATCGGGCCTAAAATACGTTTGACGTCATTGTCGAGTTTGTCATAAGCAGCCAGTTTAAAAAAGGTCGTTTTGTAAAGCCCTCTTTTGCCGCCCTGGGTAAAAAAGGACGGTCCGCCGAATTTTTTCTCGGTGACCTTGCCGAATTTATCCGGCGCGCTGGTCAACATGTAATACAGGGGCGGTATGGCAGTGTCTAAATTGAAGCCTTTCTTTTTGCTGTCTTTTGCAAAGCGTTTGGTTTCATTAACGCCTTCGGTTTCCTTGGGGGCGAACGTACCTTGCTCGGCAACGGCAATAAAAAGATCCTGCCCGGGGGCGATGGACCCCTCGAGGGTAACACTGTCTCCGGCCTTATAGTCGCTGCCGGATAGAGTCACCGCGGCCAAAGCGCTTCCGGGGACCGCTGCCGCGGCAAGCCCGAGAATCATTAAACTGCAAAACACGAATAATTTTCTCATCCTCTCCTCCTTGACATTTAGTTGACAATTTTTCTTAATCCTGAGCAATATGCCCTCCTCTCATTTATTAAACTTATTGTGTAAGCTGATACTCAATTTCGGTAATATTTAATGGCTAACAAGCTGCCGAGTTCACTGCAGACAACCCCAACCGCCACAAAAAACCCAATATCCCGCGGCGCCAGATATAAGTCGCCAAACAGCAACACGGAAGCTGCGGCAAAAATGCCGCAGGTGGCCGCAACGTTAAACAATCCGGCGATGGCAGAAATAGTTTTGAGATAGGCCGGATGGCGGCCGGTCTTATCAGCCAGCGCAAAGCCGGTCAGGGCAGAGTTGAAGGCCAGGATCCACGGCATAAACCTGATGGTTTCGAATATGTGCAGAAACGTCATTAAAAAAACAAGAATGACGATATTCCCGCCGATCCCGCTGAGAACAGCCCGTAGAATTTTCCGCCGGGCAAAACCGCTTTGTTTATCCGCTATAATATCTGAACCCATAATTAATCCGAATTAATCCGCCCTGGGATATAGCATATTCAAGATTTTATGTTGCTCTTTGCAATCTAGAAAATCTTATTAGGCCGATACACCGGCGTCTTAATTACTTTATGCTGCGCATATTTTTTTCTTTATTATTTCTTTATTCCTAACCACTGCTCTTACACCATAAAAGTAAAGATCCGGGTCCATAGGGCCCGGCTTTGGTCCACCCCGGCTTCCGGCTCGTAGAGCCTACAGCTCGGAGAGAGGGGTGATATGGGTAATAACGCTTACCAGCAGTGTTCAGGTGTTCCGCCGGAAGCGGATCAGATTTCAGCAACCGAATTCGACCTGCAGTGTTGGAGTCGCTCATGAAAGGGACTTTCTTTCACCGGTGTTGGTCTTCAGTTGCAGCCAAATCAGGATTCGGTATTTACTGACACCCGACACCTGAAACCTTGAACAGATTTGATCTATGGCAGAGCCGATCACCTCTGACCCCCGACGGCGGGATCTTCGACTGGCCCAGAGGACCAGGTTTTCGATTTTGAATAAATCGGAATCACCAGACTCAGGTTAGGGTCCAGGCGCTGTACCATCCCGGATGAATTCCCCTAGGCCATAGCAAGCCGCGTGCCACGAGTTACGAGAAAGTTGTTTTTATCCCATCAATTGCCATTTCAATTATTTTCCATATAATATCAGTATGATATGGAATATTATTACCGCCCGAAACCTTGAAAAATCGGATAGGTTAACGTCAGGATATTTACCGAACTGCTATAAAAAAATTACATGGTTGATCAATCTTGCGACTTTTTGAGTAATATTAAGATGATATGGATGAGCAGTAAAAAAATTGCGGTGCAATAAAAATAGTGCGGCATTTCAGCTGAATTTTGATAAATGAGACGAATCGAGCTACTGACAAACTCCACTAAAACTTCACAACTAGCTAAAATTAAACTATTTTTTATTTTTTTGAGTTTCTAACCACTGTGCAGGGTCAACCATAGTTAATGGTATGATTATTGCTTTTGGCTATAGCGATTTAGGGGTTGGGGAATTGAGGCATTCAGGGATTGAGGAATTGGGGAATTAGGCATTGAACAATTCCGATTTTAAATCCCTGAATTCCTGAATCCCTAAATTCAGAGTTAATTACGAAGTCTGTATTTTGATATTTTATTTTCATTATCCACGATAAGGAGAATTACGGTTATGAAGGAATCGGTTTACAGTATTTGCGGCATGTGTACCGTCCGATGCCCCATCAAGGTCGATGTGGAAGAGGGTGTCGTCAAATGGATCGAGGGCAATCCCAACGATCCCGGGATGGCAGGCAGGCTCTGTGCCAAAGGCTCCGCCGGCCTGGCAATGCTTTATGACTATGAAAGACCCCAGCATCCCATGATCCGGCAAGGCCAACGGGGCGAAGGCAAATGGGAAAAAGCCAGCTGGGATGAAGCCCTGGATTATATCTCTGAAAAATTAAACGCCATCATTAAAAAGCACGGCGCCAAGGCCATTGCCCTGAGCGATCGCGGCGGACCTTTTCGCGACATTCATCGCAGCTTTTTAAGGGCCATCGGCTCGCCGAACTATTTTAACCATGACTGCACCTGCGCCCGCAACGTACAGCACGCAGCCCTGTCACTTTTCGGCTCGGGCCGCAAGACATTCAACTATGATTACGGCAACTGCAAGCATCTGGTTCTTTACGGGCGCAATGTGTTTGAGTCCCTGCGGGTCAAGGCGGCCAACAATATCATGAACATGCTCGACAGCGGCGGAAAGATTACCTACATCGATCCCCGGGCAGCCGGCACCGCCATGAAAGCCACGCGCTACTGGGCCATTCGCCCCGGTACCGATTATGCCCTGAACCTGGGCATCATTCACACCGTACTGCGCGACAAGCTTTACGATGCCAAGTTCGTAAATAAATGGGTCGACGGTCTAAAGGAGCTCGAAGCATTCGTAATTCCCTACACCCCGGAATGGGCTGAGCAGGAAACCGGGATTGCCGCCCGCGAAATCGTGGCCTTTGCCCATGAAATTGCACAAGACAGTCCGGCGGTAATTTTCCACCCGGGCTGGATGATGGCCCGCTATTCGGATTCTTTTTATGCCGTCCGAACCAATTACATTCTCAACGCCCTGATGGGCGCTTTTGAAACCCCGGGCGGCCTGTTCTTTCAAAAGGGACCGGGTGATGTGGGCGCCAAAGGGCTCAAATCACTGCTGGATACCATTCCCAAACCGGAAGAAAAACGGGTTGACGGCTGCGGCTGGAAACACAAGCACTTTGACGCCGGCCCGGGGCTTCTACAGTTTCTGTACCCCGCCATCCTCAGTGAGGACCCTTATCCGGTCAAAGCCTACATCGCCTTTCGACACGATCCCCTGCTGTCTCTGCCGGATCCTGCAGCCCAGAAAGAAGCCTTCGACAAACTGGATCTGGTGGTGGCCATCGACGCCAATTACAGCGAAACCGGCTGGTATGCGGATGTGCTGCTGCCTTCGGCCACCTACCTGGAAAAGTCCAGCGTTTTGACCACCGGCAAGGGCCTCAAACCCGGCTTCAGCATACGTCAACAGGCCGTCGAGCCCCGCAATGATGCCAAGCCCGACTGGTGGATATTTAAATCTCTGGCCGAACGGCTGGGTGCCGGAGAGTATTTTAAATTTAAAGACATGCAAGACTTCTGGGAATGGCAGCTGCAGGATACCGGCATTACCGTAAGTGACCTGGAAAAAAAGGGCTCCGTATCCCTGACGGACAAACCTGTCTGGTGGGATCGGATGAAAGATCTCAAATTTAAAACGCCTTCCAAAAAAATCGAATTTGTCAGCAGCCGTCTGGCGCAAAGCGGCATCGAATCCTTTAAACCCTATGAAAGCCCCCAAAAGCCCGCTGAGGGACATTATCGCCTGGCCTTCGGGCGCAGCCCGGTTCACACCCACGGCCGCACCCAGAACAACCCGGTGCTCAGCGAAATCATGCCTGAAAACCAATTGTGGCTCAACACCGAAGAAGCCGCCAAGCTGGGTATATCCAACGGGGATCGGGTCCAGGTAACGTCTTCGGACGGTGGCCATACGGGCACCATCCAGGCCTATGTGACCGAATTCATCCACCCCGAATCGGTGTTCATGGTTCACGGCTTCGGCCGCAAAGTGCCCTGGCAAACCCGCGGCTATAATAAGGGGCTGGGAGACTATCGTTTCGAAACCGGCCTGCTGGGTGTCTATGATCCGGTTGGGGGTGCCAACTCTCTAATGGAATGCTTTGTAAAAGTAGAGAAGGCCGTTTAGGTCCTCATAAGTTATTTTTGTGCTTTTTATGCAAAAAAGTTTATCTGAAATACTTTCGATAATTTGTGACGATTGAATATTTAAGGTCATTGCTGTCCAAAATAAATTGAAAATCAAATACTGCCTTTAATAATAACAGGCAGTTATAAACGCGAAATTGGTGATTTCGAAATCAGGTTATGCCTTTTAAAGTGGATGCTGTCCAAAACCCACG
>Ga0209260_10000186_pt1 | contig 42565 bp, 41 predicted proteins | sample WorMetTypGCAVOLI_FD_187421 | JGI IMG/M metagenome (GOLD analysis project Ga0209260, IMG submission 187421) | Marine gutless worms symbiont microbial communities from Max Planck institute for Marine Microbiology, Germany - Olavius algarvensis... ...
CGGGCTGATATTTGGTCGGAGCTGCAATGCGGGCAAACAGCATGATCGCCCCATCTGCGTTGCTCAAAGTGGAGCCGGGCTGATTCAGCATCGGGGAACCTCTGAAAAAACTCGAAGGTTGATATAGCTAAGATTGTCGTTCATGGTATTTCCCTTATTTACTTATGGATCAAGTATAATTGATTTTCCGTGGGAGTAAAGTATATAGGGCGGCGCTCCGATTCCCCATGCTGCCGGCTTACGCGGGCCTCGCGTCGAGTGTAGGTTGGGTTAGGCGCGCTGCCCAATCCCGAAGCACAGCAACAGGACCGAACGCGGCGTAACGCAACACGAGGCTGAAACCGATAACCAATCGGCTTTTCATCATGGAAACCACATTGAGTTTCGAGAAAATCTGGCAGCTCGAAGGCCAGTGGGGCAAGCTGATAGAGAGCCTGGTGGAAGGGGATCTGGTCCGCTTGTTGGACAAACGGGGAATCCGGGTCAATGATACCTCGACCCGGCGCAAGGGCGCTCGGAATGGAGAGAGCTACGAGTTCGACATCATTGCGCACAACGGGGAAGAGATCGTCATCGTGGAAGTGAAGACGACCCTGCGGGTCAGGGAGGTCGAGAAATTCATCGCGCAGCTCCAGCGAGCCAAGCATTACCTGCCCGAATACAGGACCTATCGGGTATTTGGTGCGGTGGCCTATCTGCGCGCGGAGCAGGCGGGCGATCAATACGCGCAGAACCAGGGGTTATTCGTGATTCGGGCCATGGGTGACAGCGCCGCCGTCGTCAACCCTGCGGGCTTCCGGCCCCGGAAGTTCGGATAGCGGTAGGATTCTCCTCAAGGGACAATTCCGCCGCGTCCGAAACAGGCCGCAACGATGGTGCGGATCTCACGCTCCTTGCCCTCGATATCTTCCACCAGCGCGAGCTGGCCCCCGGCCTTGCGCAGGTTTTGCCCCCGCTCGGTAACCCGGAAATAACGGTCGCCTTCCAGGTGATCGGTCAGAAAACGCAGGGCGAGCTCGAAGGGGATGAGACGGATGGCATCGGACAGCAACCCGATTTCCGCCGTATCCAGCAGGCCCCCGATCTCGTCCGCGTAAGCGCCGAGGATTGCCCGGCACAGGTCGAGATCGAACCTGGTGCCAGCGGACCCCCTACCACGACTGCAGCAGGAACGCAGGCAGTCGCCGATGTCGTAATGGACCAGCCCAGCTTGGACCGTATCCAGATCGATCAGGCTCACCGCGCGCCCCGTCACGCGGTCGAACAGGATGTTATCGAGCTTTGGATCCCCGTGGATTACGCGCACCGGGAGATGCCCGCCTCGCCGTGCCGTTTCGAGCACATCGACCTGCGCCCGCCGCGCGGTCACGCAAGCAATGGCCCGGGAGAGCGCCTCCGGATGGACGGCAGTACACGTCGCCAAAACCCGCTCGAAGCGCTCCAGATAGCCTGGCGTGATATGGAATCCGGGCAGGGTCACCGCGAGTCGATCTACGGGCAGGTCGCTGACGAGGACATGAAAGCGGCCCAGGATACGACCCACCTCCCGGGCCTGTTCCAGGTCGTCGATGCGCGCCAGCCCCCGGGTATTCGGGATGAACTCCATGAGACGCCAGAATCCACCCTGTCCGTCCCGGACGAAAGACCGTCCGTCCCGGGCCGCAATAAGGGCTGGAATACGAATCCCGGATTCGGCATGGGCCGTCACATGTCCTGCCAGCACCGACAGGTTGGACATGATCCGCTCCGGTTCCGGAAACACCGCGCCGTTGATCCGTTGCAGGATATATCGGGTATCCTCGGCAGTGACGAGGAAGGTAGCATTGATCAAGCCACCGCCATAGGACTCGACACTGCCGACCGGGGCAGGCAAAGCGAACCGGCTGACGATACCGGAGGCAACGGCTGCGGCGTTCGCGGACTCGGACTCGTTCATACCCCTTACTGTGCCAGCACAGATGGGCGCTTGTCACTGACCGGCCGCAAGCTCGCGGTTATTCGCCGTGGGATCGTATGAACCACAAGGGCGCATTGGACACAAAGCGCACGTCGGTTGAGGCAAGGACAAACCCCACCGCAAGAAGAACGACGAATCACCTGAATCCACGCTGATCGATTCGGGTCGATTGGCGCGGTGCATAGTTTTTTCCTCGGAATTGACATGATAGTCGGTGGGCACATCCATCCTACCTGTTCTCCGCATCCGTTATGTTAAAAAGCGGATACCGAAACGAAAAGAGCGACCTGACAACTATGAACCAGGCAGTCACCCAGGATACCTTCCTCAGGGAACTGCGGGACAGCAGGCCCGCGGCGGCACTCATCGAGCAACAGGTCCGGGCGGCGTTGGCCGAAGATCTGGGTGGAGGTGACCGTACCGCCGCCTTGTTACCGGCGGATCGGCAATCCCGGGTCGAGTTGATTACCAGGCAGAATGCGGTCGTCTGTGGTGGGGCTTGGTTCGATGAGGTCTTTCGCCAACTCGACCCCGGAGTCAGCATCGAGTGGCGGGCAGCGGACGGCGAACGGATGGAACCGGGCCAAATGCTATGCACGCTGACGGGAGCCACTCGGGCCCTGCTGAGCGGCGAGCGTACCGCCATGAATTATCTCCAGACCCTCTCCGGAACGGCCAACCGGGCGCGCTTGTATGCGGACGCCGTCGCCGGTCTCCCGGTGCGTCTGCTCGACACCCGCAAGACCCTCCCTGGGTTGCGCGTGCAGCAAAAGTACGCAGTGCAGTGCGGCGGCTGTCACAACCACCGTATGGGGCTGTTCGACGCCATCCTGATCAAGGAGAACCATATCCTGGCAGCGGGTTCCATCACCGCTGCCCTGAACGCGGCGTTCGCTGTGGCCGCCGGTCTGCCGGTGGAGATCGAGGTGGAGAGCCTGGACGAGCTGGAGGAGGCCCTGGCCGCGGGCGCCACCCATCTGCTGCTGGACAACTTCGATCTCGACCGACTGCGCCGGGCGGTGGATCTAGTGGGCGGAAAGGCACGCCTGGAGGCCTCCGGCAGCGTCACCCTCGACAGGGTTCGGGACATCGCCGAGACGGGTGTAGACGACATCTCCATCGGCGATCTCACCAAGGATGTCGTGTCCATCGACCTTTCCATGCGCTTCGTGGATGCCTGATGGGATTTGACACGTACTTTCCCAATATCAGCGTTGAGATCCAGTTAGAGGACCCAAAGGAAAAATGAGAAAGGTCATCGTGGTTTTCGCCAACTCGGTAAAACATGGAAGGCACTGTGTTGCGGGAAAGGAGATTCACACCATGCAGTGAATCCGCCCCGTGGGTAATGCTGAGGGTGCGGAACTGGATCATAATCGATGCGTATGCGTAAATCCCTACGGTAGATTTCCAGTCAAACCATTGCAGAAGGTAGAGATAGATCTTACCGCGCATTCTCCTTTAATCAACCAACCGGAGAATTATCTTGTCGGTAATGGCGAATGGAGTCAGCAGTACAGGATCGAAACCTCAGAAGTTGCTCATTATTTGGACACACCGGATACTTTATGGGGAACTGGAAACAGAGTAATATTTTCTGAAATAGCAAGTGGTGCGATAAGTATTCGACAGTCGCTATACTTGGTAAAGGTCTCTGATCTTAGGGTATACAAGAACGTGGATGATAAGCGTAGAGCATCATTCTCTTATAATGGAAATAGTTATGATCTTCCGGTAACTGATCCGAATTTTGAAAGCCAGATGCGGAATCCCCAACACCAAAGCGTCTTGTGCGTGAGTCTTGGAGAAAAATTCGATCCGCCAGGCGGAACAAACTATTCTTGTTACAAAATCGTAGCTGCGATAATTTGAAGGAACAGAGATGAAGATCTATACCATCGGGTTTACCCAAAAGAACGCACAGAGGTTTTTCGATCTGATCAAGCGCAATCATGTGGCTCGAATAATTGATGTCAGGTTGAATAATGTTTCTCAACTGGCAGGTTTTGCAAAGCGTGATGACTTGAAGTATTTTCTATCCGAATTATGCGGTGCCGACTACATTCATGTAGAAGAATTGGCGCCAACAAAGGATATTTTTGGTGCGTACAAGAAAGAGATTATAACTTGGGAGGTATATGAGGATAAATTCCTAACGCTGATGTCTCAGCGGAATATCGAGCGTACCATCGGCAAATCTTTACTGGATAACGGATGTTTGCTGTGTAGTGAACATAAACCCCATCATTGTCACCGGCGGCTTGTGGTAGAATACCTGAATCAGCACTGGGATACAGACATCGAGGTCGTGCATCTATTATGACTACTCGGCAAGTACCAACCATATTAGTCGCTTATCCCAAGGGCTTCTCCTGCTATGGGAAATTCGAGCGGAAAGTTTCAACTATTCTATCCAATCTCTCCAGCTACAAGCTGGCCTTTCTGGCGGACTACAACGAATTTATTTCCAGGTATTTCTCGTCAGATATACGTGCCCAAAATTCTCTTTCTCAAGTGGATGAGGAGAATATTGACGATATCACTCATGCAATCATCTTTAACGATGGTGAATCATACACAAACCTTATTGAAAAATCGAAAAAGGTGGGTATAAAGTCACGAGTGATAGACACAGGATTAACCAAAGTGGTCAACGTAGATAAAGAGGCGATGCATGATGTTTATATCGGCCGTGGTTCAAAATGGGGTAATCCTTATGCCATAGGTTTTGATGGTGATCGTGAAGAAGTTATCCGTAAATTCAAGTATGACTTTGAACGAGATTTCTTGAAATTCAGCAAAGAAGACGTTCTTGCACTAAAAGGCAAGACGCTTGGTTGTCATTGCAAGCCGGCCGCATGTCACGGAGACGTTATTGCGGAATATCTTAGCGTTCTGGATGATGGCGAATAATTCGTGCTCCGAATAAATCGCGGTGGAGTGGTCCGATCTTAAATCCTATGCAATCATCCGGGACCTGACGCATAGGGCTCAATCGGCCGGCAGGATGGCATCGGTGATCTGGGACAGATCTATGACGACGCGGTCGGGGACCACACCGGCGCAGCGCGGGTCGTCTTCGCGCAGGCGCAGGGAGCGGGCGTCACCGGCGAATAGGGCGGTACGGCAACCGGTCAGGGACGCCGGCCAGATGTCGTTGCGCAGGTCGTTGCCGACGTAGAGCACCTCGCCCGGTGCGATGCCATGCACCCGATCCAGACCGGCCAGGGCCACCTGGTAGATGCGGGTGGCGGGCTTGGCCTCCAGTAGACGATAGGACCAGGCGCAGCACTCGGCATCGAATCCCAGGTCGGCGAGCGGGGCGCCGAGAAAGCCTTCCAGCATCAGGGGGGTGTAGAACTGGGCGTTGGATACGATGCCCAGCACCAGGAGACGGCGGCGCAGGTCTGCCAGCAACCGGGCCAGTCCCGGCATGGGCCAGACCGGGTTCACACGGCACTCGTATTCCACCGCCAGCTGTGCGAGCTTGTCCCGCGACGCCGACACCTTGCCCCCCAGTACCTCGCTCCAGATAGCCAAGATGTCTACCTCCGGGAACTCGATACTGGCAGCCCTGCGCTGCGCATGAGAAGTACGGATGGCCGGCTCGAGCTGTTCCGGCCCCGCGGTGGCCGGGGCCCTTATACCGGCGGCGTCCAGGGCCGCGGCGAAGGCGCCGGTGGTATTCCTCTCCCTGGGGCGCTCCCCGGCCAACCCGATGTCTCCGGATGCGGAGATGACGAGGGTGCCGTAGACATCGAACAGCACCGCGCGGATCCCAGGCAGGGGATCGAGCTTGGGGGCGACATCCGTGGGAATCGGCTCCAGGGGGGTGGACAGATACCGGATGCGGCCGACCAGGTAATCGGGTATGGGCTGGGACATGATGGTTCGTCAGGTTCGCAAGAGAAACAGGCGCTCGGGGGCCAAGAACCGCTCGAGCAGGATTGCCCCATCGGCGGCGCCCAGCTTCGGATCGACGGTCGCGTCCAACAGCGATCGATAGATGCGCTCGAGGCGACGGCCATAACCGGCGATGGAATAGTCGCGCTCGGCCAGAGTGCGGTTGTGCGCGATACGATCCGCGGGCGTAGCGTCGGACAGGCGTGCGGGGCGCAGGAAGGCGCGGTCCTGGGGATTGGCAGCCAAGCGACGGATGACCTCCTCTTGGGCGGTCTCGTCCAGGCGTCCGAAATCGATGTGCCCGTCGCGCATGGCACTCGCCCATAGGCGCTCCTGGTCGGCTGGTGTCTCCGCCGCACGGCCATAGGCGGCCGCCACCGCGGTGAGGGCTTGCTCCATGGCCCGACGCAGGCGGTCCCAATCGAGCCAGTCCAGGGGGACCTCCAGGCGTTCGTAGAGTGCTCCCAGGTCGAGCCCGGCCGTGACGAAGTCTTCGGTGATCTCGGGCAGATTACGGCCTACCAGGGGACGCCCCGCCAGCCAGGACTCGAGGAAGGCCAGGCCGAAGCCCTCGGCGACGCTGGTGGTGACCAGGGCGTGGGCCGAGGCGAGCAGGGCGGGGAAGTCATCGATGCGGTTTCCGAGCTCGAGCTCCAGGCCGAGCATCAGTTCCCGTGCCAACGCCACCCAGCGCCGGTAGCGGGGCAACTCGGCCGGATTCTGCGGGGCCTGGGTGGTCGCGAACAGGTCCTGTTCCTCGGCCAATGTCGCCCACAGCAAGAGCTCACCCAGGTTCTTGCGCCGAATGGCGCGGGTGGGATAGAGCCAGAGCCTGCGGTCTGGAAACAGATCAGCGGATCGGTCCGCCGGTGGCGGCAGGTTCACCGCATTCGGTAGCAGGTGCAACCGGTCGTGGGGAATGCCCGCGGCGGTCAGGAAGCTGCGATCACGGTCATTGAGGACCGCATAATGCAGGTGTGCGGCCTGGGGGTAGAGCAGGGCGGAGAGGCGCGCCGGATCCCCGCCGCCGAGCTCGCCGAGCAGCTTTGCGTAGAGGCCCGGGCGACCATCCTCGGCGAAGTCGTGGGGCTGTAGCAGTAGGCGCTGGCCCTGCCGCGCCAGCGTGCACAGGGCCTCGGGGAGGGCCAGGTTCTTGCCCAGGCAGTGATTGTGGATGTGCCACAGGTCCGGCATCTCCCCCAACCTCTCCCGGGCCGTCTGCACCAGTGTTGCCGTGAGCTCCGCGGGACCCACCGCAGGCCGGCGTTCCTCGTAGGCGAGTGCTGGTACCAGATCGAAGCCCACGCCTTCCGGCAAGGGCTGTTGGGGCGGCTCTCCGGCGACGACCAACACCCGATGTCCCCCCGCCGCGAGGGCCATGCAGGCATGCTCGATCACCCGGCTGACGCCGCCGGTCTGCAAGTGGAAGTGACTGATGAGGATGCGCATCCGGGGAATCATCGACGATTGGAGGGGAACGAGTTTTGTCGCGGGTCGTTTCCCGACAAAGAGCCGGCGAGGTACCGGCAATCATAGAGGGACATCACCCAGCTTGCGGCACCTTAGTCAGGCAGCGCGCGCTCTGGCTCCAGGATACGATGCGCGGAGCTCATCGAGCAACTCCTTGCCTTTTTCAGCGCTCGTATGCATTTCACGACGGGTGGCATCTTGCAGCAATTTTGACAACTGGACTACGTAACGGTCGACCCGGTCCTCCGGAATGTCACGCAGCTGCTTGCCCTCGGCCGCTGTGATCGAATCGACAACACGCCGAATCAACTCGACCTGACGGTCCGTGAGCGAGGGGTCTGCGTGAACGGCAAGCTCGTCGCCCACATGAGCCGCGTAGCCCCACTGCCTGATAAGTTGAATCACGTGATGGCTGACCCTTGCCACATCAAGAAGGTTTTCTTTTAAGAGGAAATCAAAGAGCATCTCTAGACTCCGTAAATGATGTCGAAGCGTTCGCGTGGAAGTGACTCGATGACGAACTCGACCGACAGTGGGTGGGCACGTTGCTCTACAGGGACTTCGTGGATTCTGTCGCGGACCCCGTTAAATGGAATGATGAAGATGAGTGGCGCAAAGTCACTGGTCTGTGCCTTCTCGACAATCAAACTGATATCGGTTGCCTTACGCTGTCCTATCGCTCCTGCGGCAAGCTTGACTTGTGCACCATTGAGAATTCCGGCCTTGTTCGCTTCGATCTTGGTGCTATGTTGATCGCCACAGGCGACATCGTTGCGCAGCCCGCGGTAAATCGCGATGGGGCTTGAAGATGGCGGGACTTTATAGTTCACTGCTAGTGTCGATTCCGGAGCAAAAAAGGGTGTGCACCATACATGGTGTAGTCCCCCGTAGAAGCGTTCCGCGATTGCGTAGGCGAGCCAGGTTCCGGTGGAGTAGAGAACGAGCGGTCGGCTTGTTTGTTCAATCACAGACCGGCTCCCCCGCTTGTGTTCCGGTACCACCTATCGAGAGATAGAGAGTGGGGTACTACCGCCCCAGGATCTTTCATCGCAACCTGCATATAATGAAACCGTAAACATTCTTCCTCGGGGAATTAAGGTCGATTATAGACCGCCTACGCGCCGCCATGAAAACGCCCGAACATATCGGTTTTGTCTCGACCAGGTTCGCAGGTACCGACGGCGTCTCCCTGGAGGCGGCGAAGTGGGCGGAGGTACTCTGGCGGGACCAACATGTAAGCTACTGGTACGGGGGCGTGCTGGACCGTGACCAGGAGATGAGTATGTGTGTCCCCGAGGCCTTCTTCGGACATTCGGAGAATCGCTGGATCAACGAGCAGCTCTGGAACCGGACGAGTCGTGGCCAGGCGGCCAGCCAGCGCATCCGCGAGCTGGCCGAGTATCTTAAGGGCACCCTCTACAACTATCGGGAGCGGTTCGAGCTGGATATTCTGATCCTGCAGAACGTGCTCACCATCCCCATGCACATCCCGCTCGGGGTCGCCGTGACCGAGTTTCTGCTCGAGACCCGGATGCCCGCCATCGCCCATCATCACGACTTCCACTGGGAGCGTCAACGGTTCCAGATCTCGGCCGTGGAGGACTATCTGGAGATGGCCTTTCCACCGCGCATCCCGCACCTGCAACACGTGGTGATCAATCAGGCGGCGAAGGATCAGCTCGGATGGCGCAAGGGTATCTCCAGTATGCTCATCCCCAATGTACTGGATTACGAGAACCCGCCCGATCCGATCGATGACTATGCGGCCGATGTCCGCGAAGAGATAGGGCTTACCCCCGGCGACCTGTTGATCCTGCAACCGACCCGGGTGATTCCCCGCAAGGGCATAGAGCACGCCATCCATCTGCTACGGCGGCTCAAGGATCCGCGCTGTAAGCTGGTGGTATCCCACGCGGCCGGGGACGAGGGGCTTATTTACTGCGACGAGATCTGCGAGCTGGCGCAGGACGAGGAGGTGGACCTGATCCTGTTCGGGGAGCGGGTCGCCGACCGCCGCCAGCTCAATGAGGATGGACATAAGATCTATGTCCTCAAGGATCTCTACCCCCATGCCGATCTGGTCACCTTTCCGAGTCTGTACGAGGGTTTCGGCAACGCCTTGCTGGAGGCCGTCTACTTCCGCAAGCCTTTAGTGATCGGAAACTACTCGGTCTATAGCCGTGATATCGCACCCAAGGGGATCTCCCTGCCCACCGTCAAGGGCTTCATTGACCGTGATCTGGTGGAGGAGACCAGGCGGGTCTTGGAAGACCCGGACCACCGGGAACGATTGGTGGAAAACAATTACCAGATTGCGCAACGCTATTTCAGCTATCGAGTGTTGCGGGATAGTCTGCGCCTGATCATCGCCAACATTCGCAACCTGACGGAGTGAACCATGCTGGTCGTCGATCGCGCGGTCTATCAGCGCCTCAGGACGCACCTGTCACAGCTTTACGGAGAAGATGAGCTGCCCCGGCTTCTGAGCCGGATCCACCTGCTCGCGGGACGTTACGGGGTTGGCTCCTGCCCGGACGAACCCTGCGGCCGTGCCCGCTGGGACCAGCACGACGCCGTGCTCATTACCTACGGGGATATGGTGCGCGGCGAAGAAGAACCGCCCCTGCGCTCCCTGCGATGCTTCCTGGAAAACTATCTGAGTGACACCCTGTCCGCGGTCCATGTGCTGCCCTTTTTTCCCTACAGCTCAGACGACGGCTTTGCGGTCATCGACTACCGGCAGGTGGCTCCGGCCCTTGGCGATTGGGACGATATCCGGGCCTTGGGCGCGGACGGCCGGTATCGGTTGATGATGGACCTGGTCATCAACCATGTCTCCAGCCAGAGCGCCTGGTTCCGCAACTTCGCCAATGGGATTGCCCCGGAACGTCATTATTTCATCGAAGTGGAGCCGGATACGGACTTAGGCGCCGTTACCCGTCCCCGCACCTCGCCGCTGCTGCGCCCGGTGCAGACGCCTTCCGGCGAGCGGCTGGTGTGGGCGACCTTCAGCCACGACCAGATCGACGTGGACTTCCGCAACCCGAACGTGCTGTTCGAGTACCTGGATATCCTGCTGTTCTACGTGCACCACGGTGCCCGTATCATTCGCTTGGACGCCATCGCCTACCTGTGGAAGCGGGTCGGCACCAACTGCATCCATCTGGAGCAGACTCACCTGGTGGTCAAGATCCTGCGCGACGTGCTGGATCTGTTGGCACCGGGGATCATTCTGCTCACGGAGACCAATGTCCCGCACCCGGAGAACGTCGGCTATTTCGGTGCCGGGGACGAGGCCCACATGGTCTATCAGTTCAGTCTGCCACCGTTGTTGCTGCATGCGCTGGAGACCGGAGAATCCCGGTATCTCATGGATTGGATCACGGGGCTCGAACCCCCGCCGCCGGGTTGTACCTTCTTCAACTTCACCGCCTCTCACGATGGTATCGGCCTGCGCCCCCTAGAGGGGCTGTTGCCGGACGAAGAGTTCGAGGCGCTGGTGGAGCGGATGCAGCAGAAGGGTGGACAGGTCTCCCGGCGGGAAAATCCGGATGGCTCCCAGACACCCTATGAGCTGAACATCACCTACTTCGATGCCCTGAGCGCCCCCGGACGGAAGGACAGCGATGTCGGCATCGCCCGGTTCCTGTGCTCTCAGACGATCATGCTGAGCCTCCAGGGAATACCGGGTATCTACTTCAACAGCCTGGTCGCGGCCCCGAACTGGCTAGCGGGGGTCGAGGAGACCGGCCACGCCCGCACCATCAACCGCCGGAAATGGGGATTAGCGGAGCTGGAGGACTTACTGGGGGACGCGGTCCAACCGGCGAGTCGGGTCTTGGCCGAGTACCGGCGCCTGTTGGGGATCCGGCGTGCGCACGCCGCATTCCATCCCGATGGTCCCCAGCGGGCCTTGCAGCTGCCGGCAGGGCTGTTCGGTATCGAGCGGGCGGCGCCCGACGGCTCCGAACGGATCCAAGTCCTTGCCAATCTCACCGCCGAGCCGCTCGAGGTCCAACCGCAGCAGATCGGACACGACTTCGGGCAACGGCAGTGGAACGAGCTCATTCAGGGTTGGTCCGGTGCGGGTGCCGAGCTCGGGCCGCTCCAGCTCGCGCCTTATCAAGTCATGTGGCTGCAAGGGCTAAGAGACTATATAAGAACTAACTAACCTGTAGTGCCCACCAAATACTATGCCTGACCGGTGGGCACAGCCCACCCTACGGGTACGGTTCTGTGAAAATCAATGGCTTAGTTTTTAGACAGCCTCTAAGCATCAGGAATAAGAGATTCAAGCGTGTCGGCGACGCCTGTTTTCTCGCGCCGGAGGGATCGTTCATGCATACCTTGTGTCTGGTTCTGCTCCTAGTCGTCGCACTCGGCCTCGGCGGGTGCGGCGGTGGCCATGAAGAACGGTTGACGCCAAGCAATTCCTTGCCCGTGCGTTGCCTGGACGAGCCGGAACCCAGACCTGCAAGGCATTTGTCACCCGCTACTTTTACGATTACCGCTCCGACAGGTGCCGTGCGTTCCGGTATGGGGGCTGTGGGGGGCGGGTCCCGTTCGAGACCCTTGGCGGCCTACGAAGAGACCTGTATCGCGGGCGGTCCATAGTGGCCCGCTTTGCAACAAGAGTTCATCGAACATTTAAAAAGCGAACCTAATCACCCGTTTTCTTTTGTGAAAAGCGAGAAAATTCTGCTATTCTAAAAATCTCTTCCACTGCTGAATTCCCGCGAATCGGGGTCCGCAATGTACAGGCTGATCGCGCTGTTTTTGCTGTTACTGTCACTCCCCCTCCCCTTTTCCCTCCAGGCGCAACAAGTGGATATCCGCGGTGCCCGCATCTGGACGGCGCCCGATCGAACCCGATTGGTGCTGGACACCGCGGCGCCGGTCCCTCACAAGATCTTTCCCCTCGAGCGTCCCTACCGTTTAGTCATCGATGTCCCGGATGCCCGGCTCAAGGATAAGCTGCCGACCATAAAGGCCAACGAGCCCCTGCTGATCGGTATGCGCAGCGGGGTACGCGCAAGCGATGATCTGCGTCTGGTGCTGGACCTCAAACAACAGGTCCGCGCTAAGAGCTTCCTGCTGCAACCCAACGAACAGTATGGTCATCGACTGGTGGTGGATCTGGTTCCGGTCAGAAAAGGGACGCGTGGGAAGCAGGCCAAGGGCGGCAAGCCACGGCCCCCCGTTCGGACCCGGCTGAGGGATCTCATCATTGCCATCGATGCTGGGCACGGGGGCGAAGACCCGGGGGCCGTCGGTGCTCGAGGCACGCGGGAGAAGGACATCACTCTACGGATTGCCCGCAAGCTGGCGCGGCTGGTGAAGAAGGAACGGGGTATGCGGCCAGTGCTGATCCGCAACGGCGATTACTTTATTCGCTTACGCAAGCGCATCGGGCTGGCGCGCAAGCATCGGGCAGACCTGTTCATTTCGATCCATGCCGACGCCTTCCGCGATCGGCGGGTACGCGGCTCGTCCGTCTATACCCTCTCCCACCGTGGGGCCAGCAGCGAGGCCGCCAAGTGGCTGGCGGACAGAGAGAACCGTGCCGACCTCATCGCTGGCGTCGATCTGAGCGAGAACGATAACATGTTGGCCACTGTACTCCTGGACATGACCCAGAATGCCACCCTGGAGCATAGCAACCTGGCAGCGAAGCGGGTACTCGCTAACCTCCGGAAGGTAGGCGCGATTCACCAGGGCAAGGTCCAGAAGGCAGGTTTTGTAGTCCTCAAATCGCCGGATATTCCCTCCATGCTGGTCGAGACTGCCTTCATCTCCAATCCGGAGGAGGAGAAGCGTCTGCGCAGCGACAGGCATCAGGCAAAGCTTGCTAGTGCCATATTGGCCGGCATCAAGTCCTACTTCACCCGCCACCCACCGCCGGGAACCAAATTTGCCGGTAAGGGTAAAGGCAAGGAGCGTTGTCACGTGATCAACCAGGGTGATACCCTCCTGAAGATCGCCAAACATTACGACGTGAGCCTGACTTCCCTGCGCAACGCCAACCGCCTCGAGAGCGACCGCATCCGCGTCGGTCAGGTACTCACCATTCCCTAGGGCGTGTTGACATTTAATTAAGGAGTAAACTCTAACCTCCGAGCTTATCTCCTAATGGTACAGGATTAACAGGATTATTCTTCTTATCGCGTGATTCGTAGTTTTCTCTTTGGGCGTCAGTGAATCTCGATAAATCGCCAGCCTGTACCACAATTGGGTGCATGCTCCTTCAGGGCCTTCTCAAGTACCGGTAGAAAACCCTCAATGCGGTCCAACTCGCTCAGGTGCTGCGGTAAGGTCACGCCCCGGCACCAGAGGGCGAGTATGAGGTCGGTTCCGGGTGCGTTGGCCTCGTAGCCTGTCAGCGCTGCCGTGACGCTGACGTATAAGAGCCGATTGAATGCCTCGGGCGGTGCATAAACCTCACCTACGGAGTTGATATAGAAGGCATATAGCCGCCCGGAAGCATGGTCACTGTGACGGAAGGCGACGCTGAATTCATCGCTGGTGGTATAGCGGCCGCTGGGGTGGTTGGGCATGATAGTGAGTCGCCGCTCGGTGGCATAGTGGCCTATCAGTTCCAGTAAGGGGCATAGGGGGGGCGCGGTACCACCGATACACCACTGGCGTTGATCGTAGCGTGAGCGATTGCGCTCAGTTCGGTATCCAGTTTTCTCAGGTCGGCCCGACCGGCGACGTAGCCGCTGATTGCGTAGTCGCGCTCCGCGCGCCTCTCGACTTGCAATGGGGTACAGTCGAAGCCATCCAGCACACCGGCGATCTGCTGCTCCGGGGTGGGTGGTACCGGAGCCAGTTCCGGGGGCATCACCACTGTTGGTGGCTCGGATATTTCCGCATGCCGGCCAAATTCCTGTCCCGGCGGTGGTATTGATTCATCCCTGATCGCTGATGCGTCGGACTCGGAACCTTGGGGTGGAGGTGCCGACCCCGGATCTTGGTAAGGTTGCCCGGATGGTGGGGCTCGCCCGGGGATTACTCCACCACCGTTGTGTTCGACCCACAACCAGGCCAGCAGTACCATGATTCCTGTTACCACCATAAGCGACAGGGCACTCAGCCAATGGGTCCTCAACCAATCGACGCGCCTGGACCGCGACTCGCCACCAGCCAGATCGGGACAGCTCGGATCTACGGCAAGCGACCGGCTTGCGGCTTCCAGGTTTGAGGGAGTGGACAGGACAACCGTGGGCAAATCCGCCTGCTCTGTTTGCCGGTGCCGGTCAGGCCCCGGTTTCGGCATGACGATGGTTGCCTCCGAGTCACTGGTCGGGGTCCCATGCCACGTCTCGTGCGGATCGGTCGTGCTCCGATCCGGCCCTAGGCCCAATAACGAACGCCACTCGGCGACGGATTGGGGACGTTCCCGGTAATTCAGCTTTAGGGCCTCATCGATACCGCGTAAGAAGCCGTCCGTGTACTGGCCCTGCAACTCGTCGGCAAGCCGGGGACGCACCGCCGCGGCGGGGTCCGGCTTGCGACCGGTGAGCGCGTAGAACAGAGTCGCGGCAAGGCTGTAGATGTCCGTCCACTTTCCATACTGACCGTACTGTTGCTCCGGCGGTGCGAAGGCCGGCGTCAGCTGTACATATCTGGACAGATCCTGGTCGCCGGAGACCCGGCGTGCCGATCCGAAATCGATCAGCACGGGCGTGCCGTCAGGTCGGATCAGAATGTTGCTCGGCTTGATGTCCCGATGCAGCACATCCGCGTTATGGACATGCTCCAACCCTTCGAGCAACGCGTCCAGCAGCCTGCGCAGACGTTCCTCGTCCCAACGCAGTTCGCGTTTGAGGACGGCCTCTAGTGCTTCTCCCTCCTCCCACTTCATGACGAAGTAGGAGGTACCGTTCTTCTCGATGACATGCTGGACCTGGATGATGTTCGGATGCGGTTGCGGCTCGGCCAACTTGCGGAGCGTCTTCGCCTCACTGACGAAGCGGTCCAGCGCCCAGGCAAACTCCTCCGCATGATCCTGCTTCGGCGTAACCTGGTCGGTGTCGATGCGATCGGCAATATCCCGCGGAAAAAACTCCTTGATGGCGACCGGATCTTTGAGCACGTGTCCCTCGGCACGATAAACGATACCGAAGGTGCCGAATCCCAGGATCCGGGTGATATCGTACCCCCCGACATCCGAGCCGTTGGCAAGCGGTGCATGTTGAGCTGTGCTTGGGTCCATCGGTAACATTTTAGATCCGGCAACGACCGTCCGTGAACTCACCAGCATACCGCACAATCGCTGGTGTGCAATCGAATAGAGATTTATACGCCAGGACTACCAAATAATAATCACTGCTGAAACATCGCCTTGGCAATGAACCACAGAGACGCTGAGGACGCAGAGAAAGCCATAAAAGCGTGGTTCTGCGATCAGCACGCCGCGAGAAATCCGTCTCTCCACTCATAATTCAACTCAAGGGTGCTGCTCACCGAAAATACTCTGCGCGCTCTGCGTCTCTGCGGTTCAAAATTACCTAACCAACTGCTTCATATCTGTTTATCATTCGGTTGCCCTGATTTATACGCGCCTACCTTGATGTTGTTTGGCACCGAGCGATTCATGGGTGACGGGATATCAGCCGGCACCCAAGGTCATGGTGATCCAATCCCCCACCGGCGGTAGCCGTTCACGCGCCACGGCGGCAATGAATCCGGGCTCGGGTACGCAGTGCTCGATCCGCAGGGCACCCTGAGCCGCCGGCCGGTGACAACCGAGGAGACCACGACCGTTTGCCTTGACCTCGGCCTCGAGGGCCGTCCAGGCAATGTGAAACTGCCGCAGCCGATCTTCCGGGGTCGCGCTAGCGATTCGAGCCGCCTGCTCGGGGGTGAACATCCTGTCGGCGATGGCGACCATATCCCCACGGTCCCGTATCTGCTCGCAGTCGACCCCGACCGGCATCCCCAGGGAAAGGGCTACTAGGGCCAGATCGCCGCTGTTCGTCAGGTTGAATTCGAGACCGGAAGAGGTCTCTTCGAGGAAGGGTTTTCCCGCCCTGGCGTATTGAAATCCAATCGCTTCGGGTTCAATGCCGAGGTAACCGGACAAGATCATACGTAGCCCGGCCTGGGCGCGTACATAGCGTGCGCGGTGGTGGTCGAACCTCAGCTGCGCGGCCCGTTCGGACTCCCGGGGAGACAATAGCGGCCACAGCCGCGCAAGCGACGCATCCTCGCATCCGGTGCGGATCTTCCACAGATGTAGTCCACCTGGAAACAAGCCGGACGGATGTGCCACCGGATACCAATGGTCGATTCTAATCAAAATTCGATTTACCTCTATACAGAGCTTCGTGTCCGCAGTAATCTTTCATACTCGTCACACATGGATTTTCCGCTGCGATGCACGCCGCTCGCACCCCGATAGCAGTGTTGCGTCGAAAGGCTGCGCTATCCGGCTCCGTCTTTCGGAGCGGGGCATACAATCCCTGTATGTCCGCGAAGCCTATCGGCTTCGCCGTCGCAATAGGGCGTGGCTATTCCTCCTCGTCGCACCTTAGCTCTCGGGCATGATCGACGCACCTCGCCTTCCACAAAACCCATGTGCGATGGGTATATTTGAGCGGACCCGTGATGTTCAGGTCCGCGCTCGACGAGATGATACGGAGGAAACAGATGACCCGGAACAAGCGCTTGGTACTGGCCGCTGCCATTGCCGGCATCACGGCCCTAGCCACCTTCTCGGCCCAGGCCTTCTTCGGTCCCTTCAATACAATGCGTGGATGGGGCGGCAGCCCATGGGGTTGGGACTACCCCTATTACGGAGGGGGCCATCCTTATTACGGAGGTTGGGGCCATCCCCACTACGGTTGGGGTTATCCCTATTACGGTGGCTGGGGCTACCCCCATTATGGGGCCTGGGGCTATCCATACTGGGGCGGTATCCCCCATATCGGTTATCCCGCCCTCACTACACCGACGCCGGCAACTCCTGCGTCCAGCTCCGATAAGTAGTACCCTTCTGCTCCCGCGCCACCGGGCGCGGGAATCCCTTCCCCTCGCCTTTAACCCGCATCGCTCACCGGCTCTACATCTCCGGCGATTGCCGTCCCGGTGGAATTCGCGGCCGTGCCTGCGTTGCCTTAAGCGAAACTCGTAGCTGCCTTTCCAGGGGCTGTTGACATTTAAAGGGTCCACCCGGCGGACCCCACAATCAAATGGTCAGCTGTCAAGTTTAGAGGGCGGCTTATCATCTCGACCGCAGGGAGAGCTCTTACGAAGGATAGGGTGTCGTCTGAGCATAAGATCCCCCCTCCGTCGGGACAAGGATTTCTCGCTGTGCTCGAAATGACAAGCAATGGGTTAGTTCTTAGACAGGCTCCAAGTCTATGCCATTAAGTCAAACCATCGTAGCGGCAAGCGGGACTGATCGAGGTGATGACCCAATGGTGAGTGTTGGTGACACCGGAATCTTCGGACCTACTCCCACGCCGGAGTTGGAAAACCGGGGACGAGTCGTGGTCGGCTGGCGCGAGTGGATGTCGCTGCCCCGTCTTGGGATTCCCGCCATCAAGGCCAAGGTGGATACGGGGGCACGCACCTCCTCCCTGCATGCTTTTTTCACCGAGCACTTTCGCCGCGGCGGCAAAAGCCTGGTACGCCTCGGTGTGCACCCGTTGCGGGAGCGGCAGGACTTGGCCGTGATCTGTGTCTGTGAGTTGTTGGATCAACGGGGAGTGAGCGATTCCGGCGGTCATCGCGAAAAACGTTGGGTCATTGAGACGCCGCTGCGTCTCGGGGATGCCGAGTGGCCGGTAGAGGGAACCCTCACCAACCACGATTCGATGCTGTTTCGTATGCTCTTAGGACGTACCGCCATGGTCGGGAGGATGCTCGTGGATCCGAAGGCGTCTTATCTGGTCGGTGGGCAGCCGGATCTGGGGTCGCTCTATTCGGACTCGGCATCCCCGCTTGAAATCGGAATCGGCCCAATGAAAATCGCCATTCTCTCCCACAATCCGAAGCTGTACTCCACCAGACGCCTGGTGGAGGCAGCGACCGAGCACGGCCATGAGACTCGGATTCTCGATGTCCTGCGCTGCTATATGGACATCACTTCCCATCGTCCCGGCATTCATTACAGAGGTGAAGCTGTAACGGGATTCGACGCCGTGATCCCCCGCATCGGTGCCTCGGTGACCTTCTATGGTAGCGTCGTACTGCGCCAGTTCGAGATGATGAATACCTACCCGCTCAACGAGTCCGTCGCCATCACCCGCTCGCGCGATAAGTTACGTTCCCTGCAGCTCCTCTCCCGCAAGGGCATCGGCCTGCCGGTAACCGGATTCGCCTATGCCCCCGACGACATCCAAGATCTGATCAAGATGGTGGGCGGTGCCCCGCTGGTCATCAAGCTGCTGGAAGGTACCAGGGCATCGGCGTCGTGCTGGCGGAGACCCAGAAGGCCGCTGAGAGTGTGATCGGGGCCTTTATGGGTCTGAAGGCCAACATCCTGGTACAGGAGTACGTGAAAGAGGCAGGTGGTGCGGATATCCGTTGTTTCGTTATCGGCGACAGAGTAGTGGCGGCCATGAAGCGTCAGGCCAGGGAGGGCGAGTTTCGCTCCAACCTCCACCACGGCGGTAGCGCCAGTCTGATCCGCATCACCCCGGAGGAGCGATCCACCGCGGTGCGCGCGGCCAGGGCCATGGGGCTCAATGTGGCCGGCGTGGACATACTGCGCTCCAACCATAGACCAGTGGTGATGGAAGTCAATTCCTCGCCGGGGCTGGAAGGTATCGAGACGGCCACGGGAAAAGATGTTGCGGCAATGATCATCCAGGTTCATCGAGAAGCACGCGGCCCTGGGAAGGACCCGGGGGCGGGGCTGAGCCCTTGGGCGTGCCGCTTACCATCGGCGGTGAGGGGATCGACCGCGGTACCCGCAAGACCATCCAAGTGCAGCTGCCGCTGCTCTACACCCATACGCCGGTGGTCCTGTCCGTTCAGGTCATCCGGGGACGACGCGACGGTCCGTGCCTCTTCGTCAGTGCTGCCGTACATGGTGATGAGATCAACGGGGTAGAGACCATTCGCCGGCTGACTCGGTCTCCGGCGCTCAACTACCTGCGCGGTACCCTGATTGGGGTGCCGGTCGTGAACGTCTACGGCTTTGTACGCCAGGCCCGCTACCTGCCGGATCGGCGTGATCTCAACCGTTCCTTCCCCGGCTCCGAGAAGGGCTCACTGACCGCGCGTTTGGCCAACGCCTTTCTCGAAATGGATGTCTCGGCGGCGGCTGAGCCGCCGATCAGTGAGTAAGCAGCTGACCGGCTCGTATCGGGACGGACAAGGCGCGTTCCGGATCGGCACGAGACAGAAGTCTATTTCCTGCGGATTTGCCGTCCCTGGCCAGCGGGTTCCGGCGTCCCGGCCGGAACGACAAGCTGAGGTGTCGGCTTGCGTTGTCGTCCTTCTGCCCATCGGCCCTGGTCCCGGATGGACCCCGGGACCAGGGCGTCCAGGGACGGTAAGCCGATACTACGTTCAGGTGACGCTCACCTCGATCTTGCGTGGGCGTACCTCGGCGCGTTTCGGTATATGCAGGCGGAGTACACCGTCCTTGAGGCTGGCATCGACACGCTCGGTTTCCAGCTCATGACTCAGCGCGAAGCTGCGACTGTAGCGGGTCGCGCGGATATCGGCATAACGGGCCTCCGTTCCATCCGGCATGTCGAGCTGGATATCACCCTCGATGAGCAAGGAATCTCTGTCCATCTCCAGCCGGAGCCGGTCCTTGGAGACGCCGGGCATATCCGCCTCCAGCGTGATACCCTCGGCATCCTCGAAGATGTTGACCGGGGGGCGCAGCGTTTGAAGGTTCGTGTTCGATTTTTGCATCGGCTTGGATTCAGAGGCTGCCAGGTTGGTTTTCTCGGTCATCGCTCGCATTCCTCCCAGTCACTTCACTTGAATGCGGCGCGGCTTGGAGGCCTCACGCCGCTGCACCGAAATGCGTAATACCCCGTCCAGATAGCGGGCATCGACCCGTTCCGGATCCGTGTCGTCTGGCAACGAGATCACGCGCCGAAAAGGGCCGCTGAAGCGTTCCCGGCGGTAGTCGTTGATATTCTCCGGGGTATCCACCTTGCGCTCACCGGCTATGGTGAGCAGGTTCTGTTGAATGGAAATATCCAACGTCTTCGGGTCGAGGCCCGCGGCGAACAGGTAGACGTTGACGGCGTCGCTGGTTTCTCCGACGTTGATAGGGGGATAGGTACCCCGGGCAACGGCTCGGATCCCGGAAGGCCAGGTCCGGGAGCCGAACAGCTCATCCACCTCCTGCTGGAGGCGCCTAAAGCCGTCGAACAGGTCGCCTTCATAGTTGCTCAGACTTCCAAACATCTTTGCACCTCTTCACGCTTGGTTACACAGGCCCAAGCCTGTGTTACGAGTGGGTCCTAGCCCCGGTTAGGACCGAGACTGTTTCTAAAAAACGGCAAAGTCGAGTGTCAGTCGCACCATTGCCGGCGAACGTAGAATATAGTCTTTCCCCCCGCTTTCAAGGAACTCTTCTGCAACCGGGTGAACGTCCAGAAACCTTTCTGAAAACATGACCTTAGCGACCCCGGCTGCCTACAGTCCGGCCGACGCTCTAGTCCGCTTGTCGATCGGCAAGAAATTTATATGCGCTCCCCCCGCAGTAGGCATCGTCGATTCACCGCACGCCGGGTGCCTGCTATGATTTGGGCCCTATTGCAAGCCCGACCGGCAACCGCCGAATACTTGCCGAGTGCCGGAGCAATCCTGAATGATATGGCGCAGTTTGGGGGAGCGGGTGCGTTGCGTTATGCCGCGGTCGGCGCCGTGCCTGTCCGGGCACGGTCCTGGGTTGTTTGGTGGTGGTTGTGAGAAAAGATCCTTACCTAGCGTCGGGACAAGTCCGGCGTGTTGGGTTACGGGGCGTTCAGCCCTGTCACTGGGCTTCGGGATTAGACAGGTGTTGGGCACGGGCCATCCCGTTGGTGCGGTTCGCCGTGGCCCCGCCCCTGGGGCCACTGCTCTCCGCATCCTACACCCAACGCGAGGTCCGCGCGGACAGGCTACGCGGGGGGTTATATGGGTGTAGGTTGCGTTAAGACGCCGGCATGACCTAAGCAGATGATCAGCGAACCTTTGGGCGTCGAACGCAACACGTCAAATTTCACAAACAACGCCAAATAATTCAGGATTGCTTTTAACCAAAAGCTTCTTAGACAAGGCTGGAGGCTGGGGCCATGCAGACATTGGTGGGGGATATCGGCGGTACCAAGACTGTCCTGGCGATTGCCGAGACGGATGCCGATGGCACCCGTCTGATCGGTGAGCGGCGCTACGCCAGCCGTGATTTCGCCTCCCTGGAGGAGGTGGTCGCCCGCTTTTTCGCGGAAATGGGCAGGACTTGCGAGACCGCGGCCCTTGCCGTGGCCGGACCGGTACAGGATGACCAGAGCGAGATCACCAACCTCTCTTGGGCCCCGAGTGCCCGTCACCTGGAACAGGCCCTGGGTCTGCGCATGGTGCGCCTGCTCAATGACCTGGAGGCCATGGCCTGGGGTATCGCCGCCCTGAGTCCCGAGGATCTCGAGGTGCTCCATCCGGGTGAGCCGGACCCAGTAGGCAATGCCTGTGTGGCGGCGGCCGGGACCGGCCTGGGAGAGGCGGGTCTGTATTGGGACGGGACCTGCCACAGACCGTTCGCAACCCAGGGCGGCCACGCAGATTTTGCCCCCCGCGACGATCGGGAGTTAGCGCTGTTGCTCAGGCTCCAGGGTCGTTACGGCTATGTGAGCTGGGAGCGTGTGGTTTCCGGGATGGGGATCGCGGATATCTATGACTTTTTGCGGGAACGACATGGCCCCGGCAGCTCGGACCCAGTGCGGGAGGTAGCGGTCGAGGCCAAGCCAGCGGCCATCGCGGCCGCGGCCACGGACGGGTCCTGCCCCGTCTGTGTGGAGACCATGCAGCGCTTCATGGACTTCTATGGTCGTGAGACGGGTAACCTGGCCCTCAAGCATATGGCCGTTGGGGGTGTCTATCTGGGCGGCGGCATTGCCCCCAAGAATCTCGATCTGCTGCGCCGGGGCCCTTTCCTCGCGGCATTTTTCGACAAGGGCCCCATGACCGCGCTGATGCGACGCATACCGGTCAAGGTCATCCTTGAACAGCGGGCGCCGCTGTTCGGGGCGGCGCGTTTTGTGGCCGTCGGCTGACCCCCTCTACCGTAGCCGTGCTATTTCAGCCGCAAATGAACGCGAATCAACGCAGCTCGGTCGCCATCGGCATAAATTGTCCCGGATAAAAAATCATGACCCAACTCGAGATACAACAAGCCGTCGAGTCGATCTGGAGCCTGTTTCGGGAAACCGACCGGCGTCTCGATCAGCGCAGGGAAGAGACCCGACAGGAGATCGCGGCCCTCTCCGCGCAGACCCGTGCGGCTCAGGAGCTCTTTACCGGCCAGTGGGGCCGATTGCTTGAGGCCCTGGTGCGGCCGGGGGTGGTCGAGCTGTTCCAGGCGCGGGGGATCGCGGTCAACCGCAGCCTGGAGCGGCCACGGATGCGCCAGGGCGGAGAGAGATGGAGATCGACCTGCTGCTGGTGAACGGGGATGCCCTGGTGGTGGTGGAGGTCAAGAGTACCCTGCGGGTAGACGATGTGCGTACGCTCGTCAAGGACCTGAAGCGGTTTCCGGAGTTCTGTCCCGAATACCGGGACTATCGCCTGTTCGGGCGGTCGCCGCCCTCGCCATCAATGAGTCTGCGGACCGATATGCCTATCGCCAAGGGCTGTTCGTGCTGACCCTGGGGCGGGAAGGGCTCGTCACTTTACGCAATGATGATGCCTTCCGGCCACAGGATTTTGCCGCCGATGACGGCAGCGGGAGCATCACCCCCTGACCCAATGCCCTCCTAACCCAATGCTACTGAGAAGCTGTCCGATTAAAAGACGCCAGGTCCCTCGCTACGCTTCGGAGTGACAGAACCATCTCGCTTCGGGGTGGCGAAACATGCACCCTTGTCATTTCGAGCGGGGCGAGAAATCCTGGTCCCGACGGAGGAGGGATCTTATGCCCAGACAACACTGTTACTTCAATAAGATCTCTCCCTGCGGTCGCAATGACAATCAGCAAAATTAGATGGAATGACTCCCTAGGCACAGGATGAATCCGTCGCAAATCAACCCCCTACGTGAGCAGGTAGGGACCTGGATCGAGTCCGATCGGGTCCAGGGCCTGATCATCGGTCTTATCGTGCTCAACGCCATCATTCTCGGACTGGAAACCTCCCAGTCGGCGATGGAAGGGTTCGGTGGGCTGCTGCACGTACTCGATCATGGCCTCCTTGCCGTTTTCGTCGTCGAGATCGGACTCAAGCTCTATGCCCGAGGGCTGGGCTTCTTTCGCGAACCTTGGAACCTCTTCGATTTCGTGGTCGTGGGGGTCGCCCTGATCCCCGCCAGCGGTCCGCTCGCGGTGCTGCGCGCCTTGCGGGTGCTGCGGGTCCTGCGGCTGATTTCCATGGTGCCGCGGCTGCGCTTCGTGGTGGAAGCCCTCCTGCGAGCGGTTCCGGGCATTTCCTCCATCGGTCTGCTCATGCTGATCCTGTTTTATGTCTTCGGGGTCATGGCTACCGGCCTGTTCGGCAGCAAGTTCCCGGAGTGGTTCGACACCATCGGGGATTCCATGTACACCTTGTTCCAGATCATGACGCTGGAAAGCTGGTCCATGGGTATCGTGCGTCCGGTGATGGCCGAGTACCCCTACGCCTGGCTGTTCTTCATCCCCTTCATCCTGGTGACCACCTTCACCATGCTCAACCTGTTCATCGGCATCATTGTCGATACCATGCAATCCATGCACAGCATGGAACACGACCAGGAGCACATCGAACAGGTCGTCCATGAAGACACCTCATCCATCAGGGTAGAGGTGCGGGCCCTGCGTGAAGAGATTCTGGCGTTGCGGCAAGCCTTGTCTGACAAGGAATAATGATTTGCGTTGATTCGCGTTCATTGCTTCAATAACTTTAGTGCGCGAAGCGCATCAGAGTTGAAACTATGGACGTTAAGTCCCTTCACTTTCAGTCCGTGGCTGGTCCACGGATGAGGACGTTAGTCCTCCAGACTATGGACTTTCAGTCCATAGTGGTTGATTTGCGGAAGAAATAATTCCCGATGGCAGAACCAATGTTATCGGTATTTCGGCACTGCCGTATTATGTCCCAAGGTTGCATTAATGCGTCTGGCTCTGCGACTCCTGCTCACCCTCTTACTTCTCCCCATAGCCCAGGAGATACAGGCACTCAAGCTCGAAGTGCGGGTCGAAGGACTGACCGGTGAGTACGAGAAATACGAGAAAAACGTGCTGGCACTGCTCGGGATCTATCAGGAACGTAAGGACAAGGACCTCTCAGTGGCGCGGCTCGAGGCCCTGCACCGGCGGGCCCCCGATCAGATCCGCAAAGCATTGGCGCCCTTCGGTCTCTATCGGGTGCAGGTGAAGGATACCCTGACCCGGCCGCCGGCCGCGGACGGGACCTGGGTAGCCGACTACCAGGTGGTTCCGGGCGAGCCCGTTCGGGTGGGCCAGGCGAAGGAATCCGTCGACTACTGCATCACAGGTCCAGGTGCCGAGGATCCCATTTTTCCTAAAGAGTTTCCTATGCAACCGGGACATGTGCTGCTGCATTTGGAGTACGACAAGGCCACTGATCATATCCGCGGTCTGGCTGCCCGACACGGCTATCTGGATTATGAGCTGACCCGCAATCGGGCCCTGATCGACCTGGACAATTACGAGGCCATCATCCAGTTCCACCTCGAGATCGGTCCCCGTTACTACCTGGGCGATGTGAGCTTCACCCAGGACCTGCTCGACGACCGTCATCTTGCGCAGTTCGTCGGCTTCGAACCTGGAGCTCACTACAACCCAGAGGCACTATTGACCCTCCAGGGCAATCTGCTCGGGACGGAGTACTACGAGCGGGTGGAGATCGTCCCACGCAAGGAAAAGGCCGGAGAGGACCGAACCGTTCCCATCGAGGTAATCGCTACCCCCAACAAGGCCAACAAGCACCGCTTCGGTTTCGGTTACGCCACCGACGTGGGTCCCCGCGTGACCTTGGAGTGGCGCCGCCGTTACCTGACCCGGTGGGGTCACACCCTCAAGCTGGAAACCAATATTTCGCAACCTTTCCAAAGATTAAAAGGCGATTACCGGATTCCCATCGGCAACCCCCTGCGCGACTACATCACCATCCGCCCCGACCTACGCTCCTACGACATCGCGAGCCAGAAGGGAAACACCCAGACCTTGCAAGTCGCCCACTCGGTGGTCACTCTGGGTGGCTGGCGGCGTACCACCGGCATCGACTACCGGCGGGAGCAGTTCGAGGTCGCCGCGGACGATGCGGAGTTGGTCAACGAGCTGGTGCCCAACATCACCTGGTCCAAAACGGTTACCGACGACCCCGTTTACACCACCAATGGCTATCGCATCAAATTTGCCCTCCTCGGCACCACCCAAGGGCTGATCTCCCCCGCCTCCTACCTGAGCGGGAGTGCACGCGTCAAGTGGATAAAGAGTTTTCTCGATAATTACCGTTTCATCGCCCGCTCGGATCTGGGGGCGAGCTGGGCCAACAGTGTCTTGGATCTGCCCGCCAGCCGTCGCTACTTCGCCGGCGGTGACAACAGCATCCGCGGCTGGGCCCTGGACGTGCTGGGTCCCGACGACCCCATTACCAAGGAGGCCGTCGGCGGGCGCTACCTGGCGGTGGGGAGTCTGGAGCTCGAACGCCGCATCAGGGGTAACTGGAGCGGAGCCGTCTTCACGGATTTCGGCAATGCCTTCGACCCGGATTTCACCCGCCAGGTAGAGGTCGGCGCCGGCCTCGGGATCCGCTGGCGCTCGCCCCTCGGACAGATTCGCCTGGACGTGGCCTTTGCGCTGACCAAGGAAGGCAGCCCGGCTCGCCTCCATATCGTGATCGGCCCGGATCTGTGAATGAGACGGACCCGACATGCAAGAAAAATAGACAGAAACCGAATATTAGGGACATCATTCAGTTGCCCTGTATAAACATCCTGTAAATCCTGTGTAATCCTGTACCATTAGTCAGCGCCTCTCGACAACACCGAATCATTCAGGATTGCTTTTAACCAGACAGCTTCTGAGTCAGAGGGAACAACGACGTGAAAAAAACCGGCCGCCAGATCGTCACCTTCGACTGGGCCATCAAAACCATCCTGCGCGACAAGGCCAATTTCGATGTCCTGGAGGGTTTCCTGACCGCTCTGTTCGGACGAACGGTGGTTATCCTCGATATGCTGGAGAGTGAGAGCAACCGAGGTGGCGACCGCGATAAATACAATCGGGTGGATCTCCTGGCCAAGACCGAAGACGGCGAGCGGATCATCGTCGAGGTGCGATACCTCTCGGAGATGTCCTATCTCAGGCGCCTGGCCTACGGCACGGCCAGGAGCATGGTCGAGACCCTGAAACTGGGCGAGCCCTACACCAATTTCAAGAAGGTCTACTCCATCAGTCTCCTCTATTTTGACGTCGGCCGGGACGGTGACGACTACATCTACCATGGCAAGACCGAGTTCACGGGGTTTCATACCCACAATCCCGTGACCTTGAAGAGATCCCTGGTCGGCGACCAGATTCGAATCGGTGAGACCAATATCTTTCCCGAGTACTATCTGATTCCCCTGAAACGCTTTACGGATGTGGTCTGGGACGACCTGGATCAGTGGGTCTATGCCTTCAAAAACAACGAGGTGTTGGACGAATTCAGCGCCCCCGGTATCGGGGCGCTAAAGGAAAAATTCGATTACCTGAAGATGGATGAACGGGAGCGGCGCAGGTTCGACAAGCATATGGATTATGTCTGATCCGAGTGGGGAGTGATCGAGTATGCCAGACGGTACCCCGAAGACTTCAGACAGGAAGGGCTGAGGGCAGGGTTTGCGAAAGGACGTGAGGAGAGAGTGGAGGAGGGGCTGACGAAAGGACGCAAGGAAGGAGTTGCGGAGGGACGCGAGGAAAAAAGGAGAATCCTCGTCAAGTCTCTGTACGACCATCGGGATAGCCATTGAGATCATTGCTGTATCGGTTGGACTCTCCGAACCGGCAATACGCCGGTTGCTTGATGACATGAGCGATTTATGACAAGCATCATAGGTTACGAAGACGACGTGGTTGCCTGGGCCACGGAGCAGGCAAATCTGCTGCGTGAGGGACGGTTCGACCAACTGGACCGAGAGCATTTGGCTGAGGAGATCGAAGACGTGGGCAAAAGCGAACAGCGGGAACTCGCCAGCCGCATGACGCGATTGCTGGCACACCTCCTCAAGTGGCAGCAGCAACCGGGACGCCGAGGTGCAAGTTGGCAAATTACCATCCGCAACCAGCGTCGCGGTATCGCCCGGCGTCTGAGGGAAACGCCGAGCCTACGTCCCAAGCTCGCCAAGCCTGACTGGTGGGCAGGCGTGTGGGACGACGCCACGGCTCAAGCGGCAGAAGAAACCGGACTCTCCGATTTTCCCGAGACCTGCCCCTGGGACGCAAGCGAAATCCTGAATCAGGAGTGGTTGCCGGAGTAGGGTGGGACTCGGCTTACCGTAGGGTAAGCTGGGATATTGGAATCGTTCAGCAGTGGTTCTGTCGGGAGGATACTCTGTGAGCTACAACCGAAATTCCTCCCTTCCGGACCTAGTTGGCGCACTTCCTGGGTTAAGGTCATACGAGTCGATTTCGACACTTTCGACGTATCCCCTACTTCGACCCAGGGAAATAAGATTAAAGCCGCGTCTTCCTCCATCGGTGCGCAGATTCTTACCCAGATGGGTCGTAGGAGCCATTACCCGAAGAAACTCATTCTTACTTAGAATACCTTTCCTGTCCTCTCCAGCACTCAACTGCCAATCCTGTCTCCTCACATCACGCTTGTGTCCATGTCCATGGACAAAAATTCGTGTTTTGGTAGTTTGAAGGAACTTCGCAACCTCCGGCCAATTGGAGACTGAGACAATTTCCGAATCATTCGACTCCAAATTTTGGGTCTCCGGTGGCCCGTGATGACAGAAAGCAATGGAAAAGACCTTATCTGAACGGCTTCGTCCCCGAGCTAGCTCCTTTAAAGTGCTTTGAGGTAGTTCCGCCACAGATGGATTCCCACAAGTTGTCGCGCCGGCACTATTCAACAAGTAAAACCGTACTCCCAGGTGACGGAAACTATCGTTGATCCAGCACAAATCGATTGCGTCCTTCCAATTAGGATCGCCGGTAAGGTTCCAGGCAAAGTCCCGAAACGGCTGCAGTGCGTATCGAATATGATCTTTCCTTTTCGCTGAAGTATCTTTCACGGTCGGTTTGAGAGATTCGAAGTCGTAATCGACTAGATCTGCTGCTGCCAGACGCAGATTGACATCATGATTGCCTGGAACGAGCAGGATACGTTCCCTCCAATCGCCTCGATTTGGGAGAAATTCGCCCAGCAAGGTCTCCAGCCTCTCTGACGCAACGGCAAATTCATCAGGGTGCCCCTGGTAGGTGATATCACCGGTAATGGCTCTGTGTCTGGATCTCCGTATTGCGGATCTGACAAATGCAGAATGTGTAAAGCCTCATCGTCCACAAGCTGGAGCGCTCCATAGCGTCGATGGCGAGCAATGGCAAGTCGGAGTTGTTGTCGAATGCCTTCGATTCTGGCTTCCGACCCTGCTTCCGCCAGGTCGTTGAGAATCAGGATCTGGACAAAATGGGCCTCTTTGGACGCTTCCTACCTGCACCTCGACTGGTAGATTGCCGCTTCGATGCGAGGGACTTCCTATCCTCAGCCGCTGCTGAGCACGAAACCGGACGATCAGGCTTTCAACCAGGGAATCAAGAGGGGTAAGCTTGCAGTCGCGTTCTGGAAACAGGGCAGTCAGCCGTTCCAGACACAAGCCGTAGATCTCGCGGCAGACCGGGAAGGTCAGTGTTCTGGGAAAATCGAGATAGCCGTCGAGGCAAAGCTGATTGTGCCAATCTACCCACTCGTACACAAAGGGACCAGGGGTATCGTGATTGCCTTTGGACGGCATGAAATCGCCTGACTCGAATGCGGTTGACTGATTTTCGACGTTTACGCCAACGGTCTGCTACAACCGGCGTGCATCATGTAATCGGATAATCCGATGGTAATCGACAAGCCGGGTAAAGCGATGCTGCCCTGGATTACGGTTGTCTTTGACGAATTGCTCGGTCTGCTTCCTCTGCTCGGTATACAGACCCTTAATATCCTGCTCTAACACACATGCACGCAGATCCTGTGTAACGAGGATAATGCACCGGGGACGTTGTGGAAGCTGTGTGAGTAGTCTTCCTGCCCTGTGGATCGCGGCAAAGTAGGTCAGAGCTTCATCCGACGGAACATCTCCCACCAGCAAAGTACCGCCAGGTGCCAGGCAACCAGAGACCAAAACCTGCTCAAGGCGATCTTGGATACTATTCTTCATCCAATCCCGAGCTGGCAAGATCATTACGCTGGAAGCCGGCTTGTCCTTGAATGCTTCCACATTGCTCCATTCCTTACCGCTTAGATGCCAGTCGTGGACCGGAAGATCATTGAGCGACGACACGTCTTCATACCCTTCGCGCAACCTGCCAAGTAATGGGTCTCGATGCTCGCGTAGTGTCATGCCCTGCCATTGGCCCGTGACTGCGGTGTCCATCCGATCCAGCCAAGATAAGCGAGCCGTCCACGCCAACCCCCGGATCGGTACCATCCCGTTGCTGGATGCCTCGCAATCGACGGTGAAACGCCCGACTGGTGTCGTGTCAGATTGAGTCATAGGCAACGGAAGCTCCTTGCTCCACCAAGTGTCTTCGTCGCGGCTCCTCAGATAGTCCTTAGCAGGTTCTAGTAACTGCCGTATGAGGTAAAGACCCCCAAACTCAGTGGGGCGATCTTTCTTGCTGCTGAACCCATCACGAAAAACCGCCGTCATAGCCTTGTGAAGCGGATTAGGTGACGTATGCAGATACCTCATGCCCTCTGATTCTGCGATTCGTCGCACGAGGCCAACGCCGGCATCCAATTATGTAGACTTCAAAGAATCCCGTCCTTACCCTCGCAAAACTATGGTGCTTTGGGATATTTCCCAGTAGAGCCATAGAATGTGGGTCTTCCTCGCGTCTAATGTGTTCTTCGAGCACCTTCCATGCGCTCGGAGCCTGACCCAAACCGCCTTCCCGGTAGCGCACATACACTCCGGCTAAACCCGCACCATCGTAGGCGTGTTCCGCGATGTTGTGCAGCGTCTCGCGCAAAAACATCTTTAGGCGATATTTCAGTCCGCGCTGCGCCCAGCCGGGTACCTTGTCAGCTACTACCGGTGATATCTGGACGTTCAAGGCACGCTCTACCCATTGGTCGATATGAATAGTCGTTTCGGTTCCGTGGTCATGGCAGGCAAAGGAAAGTAGCTTAGCCGGTAAGCATGTGCTCTCCTCGAAAGCGAGCGGTGCCCAAAGCTCTTGAAGTTTTTCAAAGTCGTCAGGAACAAACTTGTCGGGACCTAGCCGTGTAGGGCGCAAATTGGCGCTATCTACCGACAGCCTAGACGGTGGGACAAATGGCTTACGCTGCACAAGGAGTTCGAGAACCCCCTCTTTAGCCAGAAATTTGAGCAGTCGCGTGCGTTCGAGACATTCTGGATTCGTTTGCGGAGCCTTCGGGCACACTTCCGGTAGGCTAATGCTCACTCCTTTGCTCGCATCCTCGAACCGAGCTAGCTCCAATGCCAAGGAAAGCAGAAGAAGGGGATCTGCCCAACAGCAAGAAGAGAGATCTACATGGCATGCATCGATAGTGCGGGTACCCCACTGACCTTTTTCAAGTGCTTGCTGAACTTCTCCGAACCAAGCAGCCTACCCCCTTTCGCTGAAATCCTCGCCAATTATTAGCTCCATCTCTGTCGCTGCTCTCCAGCGGAGATCGAATGGCCTCGGGAGGTGAGGACGATTCTGACTATTGTATTTTTCTAATGCCATTTTTTAGCTTCTTGTAAAAGTGTTATTTATGCCGGTCGCTAGTTATCGGGTCCCAAATGATTGCGTGGATTTCTCTGAAAAGATGGCGTTGCTGTGAGTACCATTTCTAGAGCGTCTGCAAGGGCATTTTGTGGTACAAGCCTTTCTCTGTGAAGTGGTGATTATACAGGTGAACAAGCTGTTTGAGGGTTGACTAGAAGGAGGAGGAATCAAAACGGTGGATATGCAGCACGTCGGCGATTTCGATCACGGACTCACCGATCCGATAGTCGCTCTGTAGCAGTAGGTCGAAGGCTGCAACGCAGATGGTGTCAATCCCCGAAGCTCAGCCATGCTGACGAGGGCTGCGACACCGACAACCTGAGGTCCGGCACGTTTGGCCTCACGGCGGGCAAGACGGTCATCAAGCAAGAGTAGTGTGGGTTCGCTGCGCGAGACTACTGTTCGGATACGGCTGGTTTCGCCTGCTCCCAAGTGGGGATAGTAGGACTCCGTGAGAGAAGTCCGAGTTCCTGAAGTCAACCCTTATCAGTAGCTCTCTAAATAAGTACCTCATCGCCGCCTCCCTTACCGGCAAAAATCTCCTTGACGACTTCCGAAGTCACGGTAACTATGCCAAACAGCTCCCACAGCCAGACGGGTCTTGCGATATGTGCCAATCCGGTCAGAGAACCAGTATTGCTCAGGATCGGGCGAACCATTGCACTATCAGAGAAGACAATAACGTGAAAAAAACCGGCCGCCGGATCGTCACCTTCGACTGGGCCATCAAGACCATCCTGCGCGACAAGGCCAACTTCGATGTCCTGGAGGGCTTCCTGACCGCTCTGTTCGGACGAGCGGTGGTCATCCTCGACCTGCTGGAGAGCGAGAGCAACCGAAGTGACGACCGCGACAAATATAATCGGGTGGATTTGCTGGCCAAGACCGACGACGGCGAGCGGATCATCGTCGAGGTGCAATACCTCTCGGAGATGTCCTATCTCAGGCGCCTGGCCTACGGTACGGCCGAGACCATGGTCGAGACCCTCAACCTGGGCGAGCCCTACACCAGTCTCAAGAAGGTCTACTCCATCAGCCTCCTCTATTTCGACGTCGGCCATGACGGTGACGACTACATCTATCACGGCAAGATCGAGTTCACGGGGTTTCATACCCACAATCCCGTGACCTTGAAGAAATCCCTGGTCGGCGAGCAGGTCCGCGTCGGTGAGACCAATATCTTTCCCGAGTACTATCTGATTCCCCTGAAACGCTTTACGGATGTGGCTCGGGACGACTTGGATCAGTGGGTCTATGCCTTCAAGAACAACGAGGTCCTGGACAAATTCAGCGCCCCCGGTATCGGGGCGCTAAGGGAAAAATTCGATTATCTGAGGATGGATGAATAGGAGCGCAGAAGGTTCGACAAGCATATGGATTATGTCCGATCCGAGTGGGGAACGATCGAGGATGCCCGACAGGAAGGGCGCGAGGAAGGGCTTGCGAAAGGACGCGAGAAAGAAAGGAGAATCCTCGTCAAGTCTCTGTACGACAATGGGGTAGCCATCGAGACCATTGCTGTATCGGTTGGACTCTCCGAACCGGCAATACGCCGGTTGCTCGATGAGGCATGATGGATAACTATCAACGGCCCCTCGGCCCGGACCTATGAACGAGACCGCCCAGGATCCGGATACCACTCAGGCGACCGACCAGGCAGCCGACCCGCCGGAGGCACAACCCCCTGTTGCGGCGAAATCCGGTCGCCGGTCCTGGTTGCGGGTTCCGTTCACGTTCCTGTTGCAGGCGGTTTTGCTGCTCCTGCTGGCGGTCTTTTGGGTGTTGGGCACCCAGAGCGGGTTGCGGTTCACCCTCTCCCTGGTGGAGGAGCTGGCGCCGGGTCTGCTTCAGGTGGAGTGGGCCGACGGGCGCATCCTGGGGGATCTGCACCTTGATGGGCTGAATATTCGGCCCCCCGGCGTGGTGCTAAGGTTCAGCAACCTGGATCTGCGTTGGAGCCCCCTGGTGGCCCTGACCACCCGCACCCTGCGGATCTCCGAGCTCAGCGCCCGTGAGTTGGACATCACGATCGTCCCTTCCGGGGACGAAGAAAAGGACGAAGAAGCGGCGTCCGGCCCCATCGAGCTGCCGGAGATTCGCCTGCCCCAAGGGATCGCGCTGGAGCTGGAGCAGGTCCTGGTCGGACGGCTGAGTATCAGTACCTTGCATGGGGGCACCCTGCATGAGGATTCTCGCTTTCGCATCGACCGAATCGAGCTGGCTGCGCGCTGGTCGGGCAGTCAGGTCACTGTGAAGGGGCTGACCCTCGCCCTCCCGGAGCCGCGTCTGGAGGCCGGCGCCCAGGGTGAGGTAGACCTGACCGGCGACTATCCGCTGGCGCTGGGACTGACCTGGAATCTGACCCAGGAGCCGGTATTGGCACTGGCCGGCACGGCAATGATCGGCGGTGACTTCGATACGCTGTATGTGAAAAACGACCTGACGGGGTCGGCACAGGCTGAAGTCCAAGCCCTAGTCTCGGGGGTCCTGGATCGCCTGCGCTGGGCGGGCGAGGTACGCATCCGAGGCATCGATCTGCCCGCGCTCCGGACCGACCTGCCGATGCTGGATCTGAGCGGAACCCTGATCACCGGCGGTGACCTCGACGACGCTCGGGTACAGGGAAACCTGGTCGGCACGGCCTCGGATCTGCCCGATCTCGGACGCCTTCAGGCCACCTTGGACATCGGCTGGCGGGACGGGATTCTCGACATCGCGGATCTCAAGCTGACTGAGCACAAATCCGGTGCCCGGCTTACTGCCGACGGAGCGCTGGACCTCTCGGACCCCGCGGGCAAGGTCGATCTGCAGGCTACTTGGAAAGGGCTGCGCTGGCCCTTAGTCGGGGAGCCTATCGCCGAGTCTGGACAGGGCGCGCTCCAGGCCGATGGGACCCTCGATGAATTCAGCTATCGGCTCTCTTCCGAGGTGTCGGGCCGAGATTTCCCCGCGGCAAAGCTACAACTCGTAGGGACAGGCAATCAAAAAGCCGCACAGATCGACCAGCTGCGGATCGACACCCTGGACGGGACGATCGAGACCAAGGGCCAGGTCGCCTGGTCGCCGGAGCCGAGCTGGGCCCTGACCCTGACTGCGGACGGGCTCGACCCCGGCGTTCAGTGGCCGCAGCTGCCGGCACGGGTCGGGCTCGAACTGACCAGCGAGGGCAACCCGGATGCCTTCGGGTACGACCTGGAAGCCGGGATCAAGAGCGAGACACTGCCTGCGGCGACCCTCGCACTCAGCGGCCGGGGCAACCTCGAGGGCACCCGCATCCAGGACCTGCGCCTGGACACCTTGGGCGGATACCTCCAGGCCATGGCGGATGTGACCTGGGCCCCCGCGGTGACCTGGGACGCGGAGCTCACAGTCGCGGACCTGGATCCCGGTCGGCAGTGGCGTGAATGGGGTGGTGTTCTGGACGGGCGCATCTCGAGTACAGGTAAGCTGGCGGACGGAGGTCCCGAGCTCGGCGCCCAGATAACATCCCTCACCGGCAAGCTGCGGGGCTATCCGGTAGACGCCATAGCCGGGATACGGATGCAGGGTAGCGAGATCCGAATCGACACGCTGCGCGTCGCCTCGGGCCCCAGCCGCCTGCAGGCCAGCGGCGCGGTGGGCGAGCGGCTGGACCTGACGGTGAACATCAGTTCGCCGGATCTCAAGAGTCTACTTCCCGACGCCCAGGGCAACATACAGGCAGACGGGGCCGTGACCGGCACCCCCGCGGCCCCGGTGGTGAGACTTGGGTTGACTGCCGATAATGTCGCTGTTGCGGGGCAGGGCATCCGGAGCCTGAAAGGTACCGCCCAGGTCGATCTGGCGCCGGGCGGTCCGCTGAAGATCGATCTTACCGGACAAGACCTGATAGCGGGTGGGATAGTCTTCGACAGTCTACGTATTCAGGGCAACGGTGATATGGGCGCGCACCGCCTGTCCGCGCAGATCACCGGCGCGCCCTTGGATCTGGACCTCAAGGCCACCGGCGGTCTGAAAAGCGACAATGCCTACGCAGGCCGGTTGGAAGGACTGGAACTCCGCACCCGAAAATTCGGCAACTGGCGGTTGCAGCAGGCCGCTCCCATCGCCCTGGCCGGGACCCGGATCAGCGCCGGTCCGCTCTGTATCCGCGAGGAGGCCGGCTCGGGGGGCTGCGCGCGCTTCACGCAACCGGAGGCAGGGCGCTGGAACGCGGCGCTCGATCTGGACCGCCTGGCCTTCGATCTGTTCAAGGGGTTCGTTCCCGAAGACCTGATCTTGGCGGGCGAGGCCAGGGCCAAGGCCGACTTCCAGGCGACGAGCGGGATACTCACCGGCAACGCCAGGGTGCGGATAGCCAAGGGGATACTCAGCACCCTGCACGGCAAGGACGAGGCACACTCCGAGCTGCTGAACTTCACCGCCGCAAATCTCGCCGTCGATGCGGGTAGGAAGGGCCTCCAGGCCAAGCTTGCGGTCCCCCTGAAGGGTCTGGGCCAGCTGTCCGCCGCGGCCTCCCTGCCCGGTTGGAGTCTCGCACAACCGGCGCGTCCGCAGCAGCCCCTGCGGGGGGATGTGCAGGCGCGGATCAAGGATTTGGGCCTCGTCTCGCGCCTGGTCCTGGACATCACGCAGGTGACCGGCAACCTGAACGCGGATTTCAAGCTCGGGGGAACTTTCGCCAAGCCGGGACTCAGCGGCAGTGCCCGGCTGGCGAGCGGCGGGCTCCAGGTGCCCTTCATCGGCCTCAAGGTCACGGACCTGACATTCGACGCCCAGGCCAAAGGGCTCGATCGCATCGACTACCGCGGCGGCCTCAAGGCCGGTAAGGGCCGCCTGGAGCTCGAGGGCAGCACCCGGCTGGGCGCCGCGGGTCCGATTACCCGTATCGGCGCCAAGGGCAAGCGGCTTACGCTTGCGGATTCCAAGGAGTATTTCGTCCTGGCCGCGCCCGACCTCCAGGCCGAGATCGGGCCAACGGGAACCAAGCTGACCGGTACGGTAACGGTGCCCGAGGCCCGCATCCGGCCCCGCGCCATACCCGCCGGCGCAGTTTCACCTTCGCCGCACATCGTCATCCTCTCCGAGATGCAGGAGGAGCAGTCCCGTTACGCCACGAGCATGGACCTGCGGCTGGTGCTGGGCGATCAGGTAACCGTGGATGCCTTCGGTCTGGAAGGCGCTATAAAGGGCGAGCTGGCCGTTCTCCAAGCGCCGGGAAAAGACCTCCTGGGAGACGGCCGGCTGGAAATCGTCGAAGGGACCTACCGCGTCTCCGTCATCGGGTCCCTGAGTGCGAACATTGGCACCCCGCTCACCATCGAGCAAGGGTTCCTGAGCTACGCCAAATCGCCCATAACCAATCCCTTCCTGCTCCTCACGGCCCAGCGCGAAGGCGGGGACATCAGCGCCGGGCTGCGGGTCTTCGGCACCATCAGGAATCCGAAGCTGACCTTTTTCTCCGCCACCGATCCCGGTCTGTCCCAGTCGGAAGTCACCACCTACCTGCTGACCGGTATTCCCCCCAAGCGCGGCGGCGAGCAGCAAGACCGCAACGTCTCGGTCGGCACCTATGTAGCACCCAAGATATTCGTGGAGTATGACTACAGCCTGGGTAACGAATCCGATAAGATCAAGCTGCGCTATGACCTCAACGACTGGATCGAACTGCAGGCCGAGACCGGCGACGCCCAAGGCGGCGATATCTTTTTCACGATCGAGCATTAGGATTCCTTGACAGACCCGCCGCTTTACAAATGAGTCAAATTCTGCGGACGCGGGGAACAGGAACCACGAAAGACACGAACGAGTTCACGCGCTCGGGTGGACCAGCTGGTTAGGCGATTGCCGGAAACTGATAGACCAGGATGGGTCGGCTATTCGTTCGTCTTCAAGGAGCGACAACAGGCGCATCGTTGTGCGATGTAACTGTTGTCGCGACCCAGAAGACGGACGCAAAGACAAGCAGGCTGGTCTGTCATTTGACAGAAATCGCCTTAGCCCCCTGTATCTTAACGATACGGAGGATCGTCCAGGAATACCGCCAGGACTATGAAGAAACGCGCCATCACATCCGATCGCCGCATCATGGAGGGAACTCCCGTTTTCAGAGGGACTCGGGTCCCGGCTGCGACCCTGATTGACTACCTCGAAGCCGGGGACTCGATCAACGACTTCCTTGAGGGTTTCCCTACGGTTACGCGAGGACAGGTGATCCAGTTCCTCGAAGAGGCCAGGGAGAAGATCCTTGTCCCAGCGTAGAGTTCTCTTGGACGAATGCATAGACCGCCGGTTCGCGCGTCAGCTACCGGACCACACTCTGGCTCCCACGCTCCAGCGTGGGAGCAAATCTTCGACGCTCCAGCGTCATGAAACCTTGGCCGCGGGAGCGGTCACACTTGCGTTCCCACGCTGGAGCGTGGGAACAAGCCAAGGCCGGTAGCCTTGGACCGACGTCTCCTCTACCCCCGTCACTGGCCCAGCTGGCTGCTGGTGGGAGCCTTCTGTCTCATCGGGTTCCTGCCATTTCCCCTGCTCTGGGCCTTAGGGATGGGTATCGGGCAGCTGGGTTATTTCCTTGCGGGTACTCGCCGGCACGTGGCCTTGCGCAACCTCGCGCGCTGTTTCCCGGACTTGACAGAGCGGACGCGCAGACGACTTGCGGTCTGGCACTTCGGCTACCTGGGGGTCGCTGCCTGCACCCAGGGATTGGTGTGGGTAAGCTCCCGGCACCGGCTGGCGCGGATCGTCAAGCTCCGGCACCGGGAACGGATCGATGAGCTGCTCCGCAACCGCCACAACCTCATCCTCATGGTGCCCCACTTCGTGGGATTGGAGCTGGGCGGTGTCGCCTTTGCTGCCTTGATTCGCCCTGGATTGTACATGTACCAAAAGATCCGCAACCCCGTTATCGACGACCAGATGCACCGGGGCCGTTCCCGTTTCGGCGCGGCCTCGATAGAGCGCAGCGACGACCTGCGGCGGATGATACGGGAGATCCGTAAAGGTGCCCCCTTGTTCTATCTGCCCGATCAGGACCCGGGCCGCCGCGGCATCTTCGTGCCCTTTTGCGGTATACCTACCGCCACGGTTCCCATGCTGAGCCGATTCGCGCGCCTCGGTGTGGCCCAGGTGATCCCGATCCACACCCGCTATCTGCCCTGGGGACGTGGCCTGGAGCTGACCTTCGACCCGCCATTGGACCCCTTTCCCACGGACGATCAGGCGGCAGACACGGCCCTGATGAACCGGACCATCGAGGCCCGCATCCGCACCACGCCGGCGCAGTATTTCTGGGTGCATCGCAGATTCAAGACCCGCCCGCCGGGGGAGCCGCCGATCTATCCGCCGCGACGGCGCGCAGCAGGACACAAAAGGTAGGCTGTGGTGAGCTGTCGGGTGTGGGACACGCCCGGCGGCGAACGCATCAATGATGTGGTAAGCGCCTGTCTGCGTGCAGGGACGCACGGACAGGCGCGAACCGAGTGGTGGCTAAATTTAAGTGGTGAAGTCTGCCAGACCCTACCGCGTCATTCCGGCAGGGAGTGCCGGAATCCAGGGCCAGGGATGGCAAAACTGTGGGGGTTCGAATCATCGGGTCGCACAACCATGCTATTTTAAATGTGGATTCTCGCAGCTGAAGATCAACCACTATGGACTGAACGTCCATAGTCTGGAGGACTAACGTCCTCATCCGTGGATAAGCCACGGACTGAAAGTGAAGGGACTGAACGTCCATAGTTTCAACTATGATGCGCTTCGCGCACTAACAGTTATTGAAGCAATGAAACAATCTGCGAAAATCCGCGTAACTTGCGGACAGAAGATTGAGCATAGGGAAATCCCCGATGGCTTCAATACCCCGTACACAAGTGTAGTCCCTGCATGACACCGCGGGTATTTCGGAATTCCGGACCCTGGATTGGACGGGCCCGGGACTGGAGTCTCGGTGGCATTCTGCTTGCTATGGTGGTCGCCGGCGTGGCACTGACCCTGGGTTGGGGCCCCGTCCTAGCCCCCTGGCAGACGCTGACCCCGGCCAAGCTGCTGCTCCCGGTCGCGCTTACGGCCCTGAGCTATTGTCTGCGTGGGATCCGGATCCATGACTACTTTCGTCCCCGGCTCCGGGGTCACTTCCCCGCCGTACTTAGGCTCTCGGTCCTGCATACCACGGCCAACAACCTGCTGCCGATGCGGGCAGGAGAGCTGGTCTTTCCATGGCTCATGGGGCGCTACTTCGGTCACGGCTTCCTCACCGCCACCGCGTCTCTGGTCTGGATTCGACTGCTGGATCTACATTTCCTAGGGTTGCTGGGTATCCTCCTCCTTTGGCTTCGCCATCCGACCTGGCTGTGGTCCCTGGCCGTGCTGCCATGGCTGCTGTTGCTACCGATCATGAGCCGGCTGGGCCACCGCCAGCTCAGCAGTCAGGGCCAGCTTGGAAAGGCGTTCCGCCTGATGACCGACACCGCCCCGGCCTCCGCCCTAAAGGCGCTGCGTATCTACCTGTGGACGGCGCTTATTTGGATCAGCAAGCTCCTCGCCTTCGCGCTGGTGCTGCGGTATTTCCTGGAGGCGGAACCCTGGGAGGTCCTGCTCGGGGTCATGGGAGCAGAGCTGTCCAGCGTCTTGCCCTTCCACGGCATCGCCGGCAGCGGCAGCTACGAGCTGGCGGTGATGACGGCCCTGTTACCATTGGGCATCGACGCGGCCGCGGCCCTGGCGGGGGCGGTAAATCTGCACCTGTTCCTGCTCGGCGTAACCCTGCTGCTCGGGATGCTCGCATTCCTGCTGCCCGTGCGCGGGGACAAGCAGGTAACCGATCCAAAACCCCTCAATTATACAACAAATATTCCCTGAAACAAACACTATTTCAGGTTATGTTTTCCCCTATTCCTCGCTCAATCAGCGAGTTCTGCGGTCCTCACTGCTCGTTGCAACGAGTTCGCAACCTGATCGTTCGACAGCTCCGAAAGCGATGCCGGAATGCAGTGGGGCACCACTAGAAAGCTATTGTGCTAGACCGTGTGCATACGAATGCAATAATGTTTGCGTGCAGTGCTCAGTAGACAAAATGATGCCAACAGGCAAACAAAAGTGGAGGAATAGTTGTGAGTAACTCAAACTTAATCAAGGTTTCCAACAATACAACAGAGAGTACCCTTACCCTCCTGTCAACAAGTGATCTCGTGCAAGACAACAATGACCAAGGCACACCAGTATACGGGCAAAAGAAGGAGGTGTTAAAGACACAAAGTAGCAGTGAAACTATCCCGACAGACTCTTCAGAGCAGTACTTGTTGAAACGAATGAGCATCCATAAGGGGGGCAAGTCAATACTAGCCACGGTTTATGATCTGTCTTTTTGTGAAGGCAGCTTCGCTGTCCCCATGCTCTTCCGCACAGCTAGTGGCATTATGGGACCGTTTCCGGATATCTCTGTCACCACTGCTGATAAGAGAAGATGGAAAAAGCCACTACCTTCTGCCAGCAGATTCAAGCCTATTCTAACTCTCAGCGGGTAAAGAAGTATGCTGACGCGCTGAAAAAAACAATTACCGAGACAACGGCATCATCTGATAATACGACTCAGAAGATCATGGCGATTGAGCAGGCCACTAGTGCCTTTTTCGAAACCACTAAAGGATAAAAGACCTAACGTTCAGTGAGTGAACACAGTAGATGCTTATTATAAGGACTTTCCCTTTGTATGGGCCGGTTATACATCCAAGAAATATTAGCTGTATTCTTCTGATGGCACCAAATCAAAATTTATCGGTTTGGTCACTCTGACCAAGCCTGCCGCCGTTGATTTGAGCAAAGCCAATGGAGGCTATGAGATCTATCTCCAACTGGCTAAAAACCCCAGCGATCTTACCACAGTTGCGGTCAAGGACACTCAAACCGCTCTAACCTACGATAATGGAATGTTTGTTGATGATGTGAAGGCTGATATACCAACAGTCGGTCTCATGGGGATTTTCCGCCTCAAAAGTCAGATGACAGGTTCCTCTAGCTCTCCTGATCCCACCCAGGATAAGATGTTGCCATTTCTCAACAGGGGCCGTTTATGGCGCAAGGTGCCTAGGATTAGATAGCCCACAGACGATCAAGAACAAGAAGAGCCCTTTCTGGAACACCCTATTCCATTTTACAACGGCAAAACAAACGTTTCAATCAATCATGAAGATTGGCGGCGCTGTGATGTTGCTTCATTGCTTCAATAACTTTAGTGCGCGAAGCGTATCATAGTTAAAACTATGGACGTTAAGTCCCTTCACTTTCAGTCCGTGGCTTGCCCACGGATGAGGACTTTAGTCCTCCAGACTATGGACTTTCAGTCCATAGTGGTTGATTAGCCGGTACAGGGTCTGTGAGCGATTTTCATCGGGATGCTTATATTACGAAACGAGATGAACAGATCAATGCTTATTTGCCATTTACTGATGTCGAAGGGGGGAGCACATTATGGTGTGAAACTGATTATGGCAATCGGCAGTTCGAGGCGCTTTGTCTCAAATACGGACAGGCACTGCTATGGGATGGAGGATATTTAGAACATGGGACTGTGGAGAACAATACCGATCACACCCGCGTAAGTTGCGATTTTCGCTTTCACCCCTTGCGGCCTGAGCTGGTAAGGGCACCTTGGAAGGATATTCTTTCAGGCCGCCCGAATGATTTATACTCTTGTAGGATCCTGCCAGATTATAGAGTCGTTTTTTGAACAGATTCAGCTGTTGAGGTGGAATATGGCCCAACGCCTTTTGAGCTGGGCGTATCCCTTTTTATGGACACGGCCCACTCTATGGTGAGCACAGCCTATTTGGTAGTTCTGCAATCCATAGGATGATAGGTCAGGAAAAGCCTAGCGTGGCCTCGTGCCATATCCTATAGATTTCAGCACTACCCCTGATGTATCCCCAGATTATTTCAATCTAAAACAACAAGTTGTGACGCTCACTTACTATAAATTTGGACATGCATGGGGTATTGTGGTTCCTGGAAAGTCACCACACCGACCAGGAGCCCCCCATGCATGTCAGCCTCATTTTACATCACTGCCTGGAGCCGTTGTTGCAACATCTCCACTGTCGTCGGCGTGTGGCGACGCTGCTGGATGCCGTAGCGTCGTGTCTGAGCGGGCCCCGGTTGTC
>Ga0209260_10000187_pt1 | contig 42375 bp, 41 predicted proteins | sample WorMetTypGCAVOLI_FD_187421 | JGI IMG/M metagenome (GOLD analysis project Ga0209260, IMG submission 187421) | Marine gutless worms symbiont microbial communities from Max Planck institute for Marine Microbiology, Germany - Olavius algarvensis... ...
CTTCCAGTAAGCGAGCTGAAAACTGTTCCATAAATCCGGCCAACTCCGCTTCTACTGCTTGCTGAATCAGCTGAACTGCCCCTGTTCTCAGTAATTCAGTCAGGCCATCAGTGAGTTCCTGTCGACCTGAAAACGCAACAACGTTATTCTCTTTCTTCATAGCGGTGTATCCCTGTTGGTTGAGTGATTGGTTTGGCGACTACCCATCAACCAGATACACCGCTATTTTTCACATTCTTTAAACACCCGATTCAGTTATAGCTCGCGGTTGTTGCCGATCGACCTTATCCGGCTTATAGATTTCGACAGCGAGCGAACCATGCTTGAATAACTCCTTGAACGGCGCATCGCTTTCGTCGAGGCGCTCGAGAGCGCTCTTTATTGTCAGTCTGCTCATACGATCTTTGGCAGGTTACTGCAATCCGTGGCTTCCTGGTCAACCATTGCGATTGAGAGACGCAGTATAGAGCCCGGCACCTACAAGGCAAGCCGCCCCGGAACGATTGACGGTTCGCCTCACTTTCGGTCGAGTCATCGTTGCACGAAACCGCGCTGCGGCGAGTGCGTACGTGAGCAGTACGCAAAAAGCGATAACGACAAACACGATGCCCAGGGTCAGCATTTGAGGAACAGCCGGATACTCGGGACGAATGAACTGGGGTAGAAATGCCGCGTAAAACGCCAACCCTTTCGGATAAAGTACGTTGACGATAAACCCTCGGGTAACAATCTTGACCGGGCGGTGTTCATCTGGGGATTGGGATTGCTCCGAGCCGACAGGCGCCAACCAGAGTTCGATGCCGAGATAGATGAGATAGGCGGCACCGATCCACTTCAACACCACAAAGAGCTCAGATGAGGCGGCCAGTATGGCGCCAAGCCCGATAAAGGTGAGTGTCATCGCGATAGCGTCACCCAGGCAGACACCCAAAATGCTCAGCAGAGCAGTACGGAGATTGGTCGAAAGGGCGTACCCCGTGACCAGCAGTACGGTGGGGCCGGGGATCGATATAACCACAAAGGCGGCGGCGGAGAAGGTGAAAAGCAGTTCGGGTGAAATCATAGATCGCGACTAATACAGATTAGTGATAGAGCGCCAAAGGAACCGATGTCGATCGGCCCCGGTTTTTCCGGGTCGCTCGCTGCGACTCAACAGGTGCAGGTCGAATCCGTTCCCAGCCAGTATAGTCCAGCGACGCAAGTACCAGGGTGTGGGTTCATTCTGTGAATCGAAGAGAATCAATCCTTGTTATTAATAATTAGTTATTTCTATACCTATAGAAATACGCTTTATTACCGCTCGTTCTATCCATAGAAATTCTTAGCATTTTTCAGAATACCCCTCTTCTGATTGAATGAGCTTCCCACTTTCAAGCCGTGGGCGATGCCCAACCGGTACGCAAATTCGGATTGTTAAGTGACTGAATTCGTTGAATTAGAGGATTAACCATCATGTCGAACCCTGTCGATGTCCAGAAACTGGCCCGCAAACTCGATAGCGCCTCACCGCAGGAGATTCTGGCCGAGGCGCTGAAGCGCTTCGATTCCATCGCTATCTCCTTCAGCGGTGCGGAGGACGTGGTGCTGGTGGATATGGCTAAGCGCATCCGGGATGACGTGAAGGTGTTTTCGCTCGATACCGGCCGGCTCCACCCGGAGACCTACCGCTTTCTCGAAGCGGTTCGCAACCACTACCAGCTGGATCTCGAGCTGCTCTCTCCCAAACACGAAGCCGTTCAGCAACTGGTCCAGGAAAAGGGACTGTTCAGCTTCTACGAGGATGGCCACAAGGAGTGCTGCGCGGTACGAAAAGTAGAGCCGCTGCGGCGCAAGCTGGCGACGCTGGAGGCGTGGATCACGGGTCAACGCAAAGACCAGAGCGTCGGAACGCGGTTGAGCATACCGGTGGCTCAGCACGACGCTGCTTTCTCGACACCTGAAAACAGTCTCGTGAAATTCAATCCTCTGGCCAACTGGAGCTCGAAGCAGGTGTGGCACTACATACGCCAGAACCAGGTGCCCTATAACGCGCTTCATGAGAAAGGTTTTACCAGTATCGGTTGCGAACCTTGCACCCGAGCGGTTCTACCCAATCAACACGAACGCGAAGGTCGCTGGTGGTGGGAAGACGCCACGATGAAAGAGTGCGGCCTGCACGCGGTCAACCTCAAGGCCGTCAACCAATAAGGAGCTCGGAAGATGGCGCGCATTACCATGGTAAAGAAAATTAAGGCGGACGGGTCGCCCTGCCGTAAATGCAATGATGTGTCGCAACGCCTGGAGAAAGAGGGTCATTGGGACGCGATCGATCGCGTGGTCGTGGCGGACGAACGCGATCCCACGACGGAAGGTTGGCTGCTGGCCAAAAAGCACCGGGTTAAGGCAGCGCCTTTTTTTATCGTGGAAGAGAATGGTGAGGAGCGCGTCTATACGGTCTACTTTTTACTGGCTCGCGAAGTGCTGCAGCACCGCGTTGAAGAGCGCGACGAACTCACCGAACTATTGGATGCCAATCCCGAGCTCGATTTTATCTAGCGTTTCCTCCCCGATGTGAGTCCTTACATTGCCCCGTTCGCACGGGGCTTTTTTCTTTTGGTAAAGCATTGGCAATAGCGATGTAACGGGCAGCGGATAGGTTTGGGCCATGAGACTCAGTGATACGGTCCGGACCCGTGTCATCCACCCGAGTGCTACTGGAGATAGCGCCAGGCGTTAGCTGCAGAAGTTCTTCGCCTGCGCTAGGGTAGGCGATCAGATACTCTGCTCCCCGACCTACCCTGCGGAGGTGTTGCGCCAGTGTGCAGCCCGGTACGGTCTGTTATTGGAGTTTGAACCGCCTTCACCTCGCGAGGAGCGGCAACATCCCACCCCTATCTGTCGCGTCGTCGCTCGGCGTAACAAAGTTTCTAGAGGATCGGCAGCGTAACGTCCGAAAAGAGTGCTTCGCGTTCGGAGTTGCTGCTAGCGGCTACCGCCGCATCCACCAGTTCGTGGGTCAAGTGAGATGCGAACTCTTCGATGAAGTCATACATGTATCCACGCAACATGGTGTTGTTGCGAAATCCGATTTTGGTGTTGCTGGGTTCGAAGAGATGGTCGGCATCCAGCGAACAGAGATCGGTGTCGATGTGGGGGTCATAGGCCATGCGCGCGACGATGCCCACCCCGAGTCCCAGGCGGACGTAGGTCTTGATCACGTCGGTATCGGTGGCGGTAAAGACCACCCGCGGTGTGAGCCCCTTTTCTTGGAAGGCGTTGTCCAGTCGGGAGCGGCCCGTAAACCCGAAGACGTAGGTGACGATGGGATACTCCGCCACCGCCTCCAGGGTGAGCTCCTTCTCTTCGCGTAATGGATGGTCGCAGGGGGCGATAATCGAGCGATTCCACTTGTAGCATGGGAGCATCACTAGGTTCTCGAAGTGCTCCATGGCCTCGGTGGCGATACAGAAATCCACTTCGCCGCTGGAGGCCATCTCCGCGATCTGCATCGGCGTGCCTTGGTGCATGTGCAGCGCCACCTTGGGGTAGTGACGGATAAAACGCCCCACCACTTTCGGTAGCGCATAGCGCGCTTGGGTGTGGGTGGTGGCGATGGTGAGGCTGCCGGAATCGGGGTCGCGGAATTCCTGGGCGGCGCGCTTGATCTGATCCACATCGGAAAGCGTTTGGTCGGCCAAGCGGAGAATCGCCTCTCCCGCCGGAGTAATGCGTGACAGCTGCTTGCCGTTGCGCTCGAAGATCTGCACCCCCCAGCTCTTCCTCCAACAGGCGGATCTGTTTGCTGACGCCGGGTTGGGATGCGAAAAGACTCTCCGCGGCGGCCGAAACGTTGAGACCGTTGTTGGCGACGGCTCGGATATAGCGAAGTTGGCGCAGATGCACATTTGATCCCCGTAACGACTCATATAACTACACCATATAAAAATAGAAGTATTTATTCTTTTTCACAATAAGAAAATCTCGTTAGATTCACTCCATCGCTCGGGCCGGGAGAGAGCTGGATGGATCTGGTGTTTACAGCGGCAGGCTTCCTGGTCGGTGGCATCGTAGGGTTGACCGGAGTCGGTGGCGGCTCGTTGATGACGCTGCTGCTGCTGATGTTCGGAATCGCACCGGCCGTCGCTGTCGGAACCGATCTGCTCTATGCGGCAGTCACCAAAACCGGTGCTGTCTGGGTGCACCACCGTAACCGGACCGTGCAGTGGAGGATCGTCGGCCGGCTGGCCTTGGGAAGTCTTCCCGGAACGGCCGTCTCGGTCTGGTTGCTCAGGGACTTGATCGCTGACGCCGAGGTGTTGGAGCGCATCATTCTCACCACCCTTAGCGTCAGTCTCATCCTGACCGCGCTGGTGTTGCTGTTGAAGGATCGATTGCGTGGTTTTCGAGCGCGCTCGGGAGCGAGTTGGTTTCGCCGATTGCAGGGCGAGTGGCAGGGCTACGCCACCGTCGCCGCCGGTTTCTTGATCGGTGTGCTGGTGACGCTCTCCTCCGTCGGTGCCGGGGCGTTGGGTGCGGCGATTCTGCTGCTGCTCTACCCGCGTCTATCGGCTATCCGGATCGTAGGTACCGATCTTGCCCATGCGGTACCACTGACGGCCGCGGCGGGACTGGGCCACCTGCAACTGGGAACGGTGGATTTTCAGTTGCTCGGGAGCCTTCTGGTCGGATCCCTGCCGGGGATCTACCTGGGTAGCCGGGTGGGCGTGAGGCTCCCCGAGCGCGTCATGCGTCCGGTGTTGGGAAGCGTGTTGTTCGTCATCGGTGTGGGATTTCTCGTCGGTGGCTAGATGAGCGTGGAAGGATTGTTTTGGGGGGAAGGTGAGAAAGGTTAACGAGATGATTAGTGAACAGGTACTCGACCAATTTGAAAAAGATGTTTCGGACTATCGAGCAGGGCTGATACCCGATGATCGATTTCCCGCCATTCGCCTGCAGCAGGGTATCTATGCCCAGCGCCAGGAGGGTTTCCACATGGTGCGGAGTAAAATTCCGGGCGGTCAGCTCAAAGCCGAACAGCTGATTGGTATTGCCGAAGCGATCGAGATCTACTCCCAGCAAGGCCATGATTTCGCCAGTATCACCACGCGCCAGGATATCCAGTTTCACTACGTCCGGTTGGAAGACCTCCCTGACGTCGTTCGCCATCTTGCCAAATACGGTATCACCACCCGTGAGGTTTCGGGTAATACGGTCCGTAACATTACGGCCTGCCCTCTGGCGGGGATTTGCACGCGAGAACATGTCGATGTGCGTACCCATCTGGATGGGGCAGCGCGACACTTTCTAGGTAATCCGCTCACTCAGCAGTTACCGCGTAAATTCAAAATCAGTTTCTCTGGCTGCGAGGCGGACTGCGCCCAGGGTATGTCGCACGACTTGGGTGTTATCGCGACCCACAATGCGGCGGGCGAGAGGGGATTCAAATTGGTCGCCTTCGGTGGATTGGGTGCCAAGCCGTTCGAAGCCTCGACACTGGACGAGTTCGTCGCCGAAGCTGATCTGCTTCCGGCTCTGGAAGCCGTTGTGACGTTGCATCATCGTCATTCGGATCGCACCAAGCGTTCGAAGTCGCGTATCAAGTTCCTGGTGAAGAAATTCGGGCTGGAGCGCCTCACCGAGATGTATCGCGAGGAGTTTGAGCTGATACGAACCGGATTTGAAAAAGAATCACCACGGGGCGAGTGGCGTGAGTCGAACGATGGCCCTATCTGTGAAGGGGGTGTGGTACGCAAACTTACACCGCAGCGCCAGGAAGGCGTATACGCGCTGCCCGTGCAGGTGCGATTGGGGCACATCAGCAGCCGCCAACTGCGCGGTTTGGCCGAACTACTGCCCGCTCTGGGTCTGAGAGAGTTGCGCACCACCCAGGATCAGAATCTACTGATTCCTAATGTCCCGGAGCAGAAGATTGAAGCGTTGCGCAGCGGGTTGGCGGAGCTGAGTCTGCACGAACCCGCTACCGGGGAAGACGTCGTGGCATGCCCGGGTACAACGCTCTGCCCGCTGGCTATCGTCTCTTCTCCTGCGTTGGGACGCGAAATCGATGGTGACCGTCACGGTTTGCGCATCCGTATCAATGGCTGCCAAAACAGTTGCGCGCAGTCGGATACGGGGGATATCGGACTGTTTAGTCAAGCACGGCGGCATTTCGGGAAGCTGGTCCCCTCCTACACGTTGCAGTTGGGCGGGGATGGTTTGTCGCGAGGTGGTTTCGGACTGGATGGGCCGACGATTCCCTCGCTGCGTACCCCCCAGGCGGTGCGGCGTCTTAAAGAGACCTTTGTCGACGATCGTAACGGAGCAGAGTCGTTCCGTGAGTGGGCGCTGAGGAAGGGCGAGTTCTATTTCGGCGAGCTGCTAGCGGATCTGGCCGAAGTGAAAGAGCACGAAGTGGCCGGATTGCTGCACGACCTCGGTGCGAGCGAAACCTTCACCGTCGGTAAAGTGGGAATCGGGGAGTGCGCTGGCGCCGGTATTGATCCCATCGCGTTGGCGGAGGCGGAGGCGGATATCGCATACCAACGTAGCAGCCGCGGGGCTTTTGCCTATGCCGGTGACCTGGAAGAGGCGCACACCTGTCTGAGCACTATTGCTGCGCTCGCAGTACGCGCTGCGGCTAGTGTGGCGAGTGTGGAAAATGGAGATGAAGATCGCCTGAATCCCGCGGTGTTGCAACCGTCGCTTCCAAACCGCCTTGATCTGATCAGCGAAGCCGAAAGCCTCCAGAGTGTTCTGTGTGGAGAGGCCGGCGATGCCGCTCAGCATGCGGAGCTGTTCGATCGCGTTGAGCGCTGGGTCAAAGCGGTATTGATTGCCGCCAAAGAGCGCCGCTCGGCAGCGGCGAATCCCCTGGGTGTTGCGTTGGAACTGCCGGTGGCGGTTTCGGCCAACTGAAGTTTGTTTTTGATTAAAGCTAGAGATCGCAGGTCCGAAGTATATGGATGCTCAAACCAATGTAGTGACATTTGATCGATCGTTCCCACAATCCCGGCTTTCACACCTCGATTGGTTGGAAGCGGAGAGCATCTACATTCTGCGCGAGGTCGTCGCGGAGTTTGAGCGTCCCGTGCTGCTCTTTTCCGGCGGTAAGGACAGCATCGTCATGTTACGTATCGCCGAAAAGGCGTTTCATCCCATGTCGATCCCCTTCCCGTTGTTGCATGTGGATACCGGTCATAATTTCCCGGAAGTGATCGATTTTCGCGATCGCCGTGCAGCTCAGCTCAATGCCAAGCTCGTCGTGCGCAGCGTGGAGGATTCCATTGCCGACGGACGAATAGTCGAGCGTGAAGGAGAGAACAACAGCCGTAACAGAATGCAGATCGTCACGTTGCTGGATGCGATCAAGGAGTTTCGTTTCGATGCGATATTCGACGGTGCCCGACGCGACGAGGAGAAGGCGCGGGCCAAAGAGCGGGTCTTTTCGTTTCGCGACACGAACGGTCAGTGGGATCCCAAAAACCAACGTCCCGAGTTGTGGAACCTCTACAACGGAAGGCACCAACCGGGTGAGCAGATTCGTATCTTCCCCATCTCCAACTGGACGGAGATGGATATCTGGCAGTACATCGAACGAGAGGAGTTGGAGATACCCTCCATCTATTACGCCCACGAGCGAGAAGTGGTGGAACGAGAGGGTGTATTGATGCCGGTCAGCGAGTTGGTACCCACCCGGCCCGATGAGACGGTACAGCGTCGAGAGGTGCGTTTTCGTACCGTCGGGGATATGAGTTGCACCGCGTGCGTCGCCTCCGGTGCCGATACGCCGGCAAAGATTATCGAAGAGACGTCCATCACCCGGGTCACTGAGCGTGGCGCGACGCGTGTCGACGACAAAGCGAGCGAAGCCTCTATGGAGGAGCGCAAGCGCGAAGGATATTTCTAGACGGGTTCTCGTTCTGTTGGTGTCTCGCGCAATGTCGCGGGGATGCAGAGGGTATAAGGTTCTTTCAATTTATCTAGCGACCTCGACGCGTTGGCGTCTTGGCGCGAGTGAGTAACAATCATGGACTTACTTCGTTTTTCTACCGCTGGTAGTGTCGATGACGGTAAGAGCACGCTCATCGGTCGTTTGCTCTACGACTCCAAAGGCATCTTCGAGGATCAACTGGAAGCGGCCAAGCAGGCCACGCGCGATCAAAGCGTGGGCGAGGTGGATCTATCGCTGTTGACCGACGGGCTGAAAGCGGAGCGCGAACAAGGAATCACTATCGACGTGGCCTACCGGTACTTTGCGACGCCACGCCGTAAGTTCATCATCGCCGATACGCCAGGTCACGAATAGTACACCCGCAACATGACCACCGGTGCCAGCACAGCCGACCTGGCTATAATCCTTGTGGATGCGCGTCATGGTGTTTTAGTGCAGTCCCGGCGACATACCTACATCGCGAACCTTTTAGGCATTCCCGAGCTGGTGGTCGCTGTCAACAAAATGGATCTGGTCGATCACGACGAAACCACCTTCCAGCGCATAAAAGTCGAGTTTCAAGAGTTTGCAGCCAAGCTGGGGATTCGACGCCTGCACTTTATCCCCATCAGTGCACTCGTCGGCGACAACGTCGTCCACTGCAGCTCGAAAATGGAGTGGTACTCAGGCCCCAGTCTGTTGGAGTATTTGGAAACCGTGGAGATCGATGAAGGGGCGCAAAACAACGTACTGCGTTTCCCCGTGCAGAACGTGTTGCGGCCCGATCTCGACTTTCGAGCCTTCGCCGGACAAATCGCCTCCGGTACGGTGAAGCAGGGTGACAGGGTGGTTGCGCTGCCTTCGGGTAAAGGTAGTCGGGTGAAGCGGATTCACACCTACGATGGCGGGTTGCAGTACGCGCATGCTCCCATGTCGGTCTCGCTGCAACTGGAGGATGAGATCGATATTTCCCGTGGCGACATGCTCGTCGCCGCGGAGTCGATGCCGCAGATTACTAGTGAGTTCGAAGCCGACGTCGTCTGGATGAGTGAAACGGCGCTCGATCCCAATCGTCCCTATCTTCTCAAACACACCACCCGCAACGTCCGTGCACGGGTAACGCATATCGTGCATCGAACCGATGTGAACACGCTCGAGAAGCACCACGCTGCGGCGTTGGATTTAAACGAAATCGGCCGGGTTCGTTTCTCCACCAATCAGCCCATCTATCTCGACCCCTACCGCGAGAATCGTCCTACCGGCGCGTTTGTACTTATCGATTTTCAAACCAACAACACCGTCGCGGCCGGGATGATCAGCGCCGAACAGCCGTTGGCGAGTAGCAACGTGTTTTGGTCGGAGGGAGAGGTAAATCGTGTTTCCCGGGAATCAAACCACGGGCATCGGGGCGCGGTACTCTGGCTGACCGGTCTCCCCTGCTCCGGCAAGAGCAGTATCGCCAAGGAGTTGGAGCAGGCACTGTTTCGGCAGGGTTTCAGTACCTACATCCTGGATGGGGACAATCTGCGTCACGGCTTGAGTGGTGATCTCGATTTCTCGCGCGAGGATAGAAGCGAAAACCTTCGTCGCGCCGCCGAAGTGGCAGGGTTGATGATGGATGCGGGGCTGTTGGTGATTTGTAGTTTTGTCGCGCCATTCGCTGTCGATCGCGCGCGGGTAAAAGAGGTTGTCGGCGAACAGGATTTCTTCGAAATCTACGTGAGCACTCCCAGCGAGGTTTGTGGAGTCCGTGATACGCATGATCTTTACAAGCGCGCGCGTGGCGGAGAAATACCCGGTTTTACGGGAGTGGATGCCCCTTACGAGGCACCCACCCACCCCGCCCTCGTGCTGCCTAACCACGAAATTTCCGTAGCCGAGGCGGTGAATCAGGTAACGGCGATGCTTCGCGAAAAGGGGGTGCTCCACGGCAGTGGCTATCTGGGAGGTGGCGGGATCTAGGGGACAGCCTGCTGCCGATGAACGCTCAATGTGGGGTGTGACTATTCGACAATCCCCACTATGGGTGGGTCGAGTCGTGGGGCGTGCGCCAACGATTCCACCACCAAGCGTATACCATCAGATTGAACACGATCAGCGCTACCGCGAGCCACCACTGGGTTTCACGGGTAAGGCCCACAGGGTAGAGCAGTGGAACCAGGTAGGGTTCGATGACACCGGCCTGTCCCTCGGATTGATTGGCGAGATACCTGAGCCGCTGTTCGAGCGGGGTCAGTGGACAGATCCACCCCATCACTTCCACGGTTGCTCCCCAAGCCAGCGCCGGTAGGTGAATCCAGATCCAATGCGAGGAGTAACGTGCCAGCAGTCCACCAAACACCACAAAAAGTACAAAAAGTGCGTGGAGGAGCAGTACCAAATCGGCAAGTAACGCGTGAGGCATCGCAGTGCAGGCCGTTGAAGTATTGCGCTATAGTACCGCTATATATAAATGGGCTGCCAAAAAGCCCACGTAGATCACGAACTTGCCAAATGTCATTGGCGTGTAATCCCCCCAATTATTCCAAGTGATTTGCGTATAAGAAGCTTCGTTTTTCTTCATCATTGGCTTAATGAGGCTTAGATGCAGCCAGAGAATGCCAACCAGCCGCCGGTGAACGACGTACCGCTGCAACCCTGGCGAATCGCTCTATTTGTAGCGTGGAGTATCTTTGTTCTGATTTCGCTGGTTTGGAATGTCTACAACGAGCGCACCAAAGTGTACGAAGGAGCGCGTTCGCAACTCCGATCCAACTATGTCCGCGACCATACTCTGTGGCTGTGGTCTAGCAAACACGGCGGTTTCTACGTTCCTATCACAAAGAACCTAAAGCCTAGTGAGCACTTGGATTATCTGCCTAACCGCGATGCCGTTACCAAGAATGGCGAGAAACTCACGCTGGTAAATCCCGCGGAAGCGTTGTGTCGCTATTACAGTTTCGCGGGGATCCGGTATGGAGTACAGGGGCGGCTCAGCGGGCTCAAGGCATTGAATCCCGCCAACGATCCCGATCCCTGGGAGCTGGATGCCATCGCTACGTTTGGCCGGGGTGTCGAGGAGGTTAGCGGTCAAAGCGCTATCGACGGGAAGAACTATCTACGCCTGATGCGCCCCGTAGTGATGGAGCCGGGGTGTCTTCGTTGCCATGCCAGCCAGGGATTCAAACTGGGCAATATCATCGGAGGTATCAGCGTTTCCCTGCCGTTGGAACCGCTACAGGCGGAGATCAAGCAGCGTACGCTGACGATGATTCTGGGCCATACCGGCTTCTGGCTGGTCGGGCTTATCGGTATCAATCTCGGTTCCCGGCTGCTCCAGCGGCGTATCCAGGAGCGACAGGCGGTTGAACGCGCACTCTACGAATCGGAAACACGCACCAGCGCGATTTTGGAGACCTGTCTGGACTGCGTGATCACTATCGACCGCGACGACCGTATCATCGGTTGGAGTGGTGCGGCGGAGGCGATCTTCGGCTGGAGCAGCGATGAAGCGATCGGGCAGGAGTTAGCCGATACCATTATTCCCCAGCAGTACCGCGATGGGCATCGCAAGGGGTTGGCGCGCTTGCTGCGAACCGGCGAAGGCAAGCTGACCAATCGGCGCATAGAGATAACCGGTTTGCGGCGCAATGGCGAGGAGTTTCCGGTGGAGCTGGCCATCGCCTATCTGCGTTCGGACGACCAACCGATCTTCTCCGCGTTTGTGCGCGATATCTCCGACCGTCGCCAGGCCGAGGAGCGAATGCAGCGCGATGTGCAGTATCAACAGTTGCTGAACCGCATCCTGGAGGCCTCCATTGATCCGATCCCCTTCCAGCAGCAGATGGGGCGAGCGCTCGATATGCTGCTGGAGAGCGATTACCTGATGCTGCGGCCCAAAGGAGCGATCTTCCTTGCCAATGAAGATGCCAGCGAACTGGAGATGATGGTCTACCGGGGTTTGCCGGATGATTATCAATTCTCCTGTCACGGTGTTCTGGGCGGAGTCGCTATGTGTGAGAGCGCCAATCCCAATCAGACCCGTCTCAGTCCGGGTTGCCAATGCTTTCCGCTGCGCTCGCGTGATCGGCTGTAACGCCATGCACACCAGCGCTGTGGCGTTATTGCGGGTCGAGACCGAGCTCCGACAAGCCATAGAACGCCAAGAGCTGTGTGTCTATTACCAGCCTATCGTCGCGGTAGGAAGTCGTGAAATCGTCGGATTCGAAGCGTTGGTGCGCTGGCAGCATCCCGTGCGGGGTTTAGTCACCCCCGACGAATTCGTCCACGTTGCGGAAGAGACCGGATTGATCATCCCGGTCGGACTACAGGTCTTGCACCAGGCGTGCGAGCAGATCACCTGGTGGAATGAGAATCGCGCTTCGCGAGACAAGGCGCTCTACGTGAGCGTGAACATTTCGGGAATCCAGCTGCTGCATCCCCAGTGGCTGCATCAGTTGGACGAGACACTGGTGGAGACGGGCTGTAGTACGCGCCATCTGCGGCTGGAACTGACCGAAAGCGTGCTGATGAGAAATGCTGAGCTGACCGGCCGAGTATTGTTAGCGCTGAAAAAGCGCGGTATCAGGCTCTATCTCGACGACTTCGGAACCGGATACTCATCGTTGAGCTACTTGCACCGCTATCCTTTCGATGCGCTGAAAATCGATCGAAGTTTTATTAAGAACCTGCCGCTGGGCGAGGAGCACGTTGCCGTGTTCCGATCGTTCACCGCCATCGGGCACAACTTCGGAATGGACATTGTCGCGGAAGGTGTCGAGACAGCAATCGAGCTTGAGGAGTTGCAGCGATTGGGTTGCGATGCCATCCAGGGTTTTTATTTCGGCGAACCGCTGCCTGCGGATAAAGCGACCGAGCTTCTCCAGAGCAATCGATCTTGGGGAGGAGCCGTGAAATCGGGTGGCGGGTGAATATCTTTGGCTAGCTGTTTAGCCGTGCTTTTACTTGTTCCACCAACTTCTCGCAGCAACCCTCGATTTCCAGAGAGAGATTGTCGATGTCCGGACCGGTGCAGATAAACCGTGGTGGTTCACCATGCTCCGCGCAGACCAGCTCGCCCGCTCGATCCACGATCGACTCGACGATCTGATCGAGGATTTTCGCCGCTTCCGGATTGTCGATATCGGCAGGATCGATATCCTTCCCACCGATTTGAAAAGCAAAGGGTATACCGGTCACGATCTTCTCCTGGTGCGTCGCGGGGAGTTGCTTCAGTGTAGGTCTCGTTAGAGGTCCGACATTATCGGCGTTGGACGGGGCGATTACCAGCGTTCAGGTGGATGGGGATTCGTTACACAGATCCTGCGCGAGTGGTGATCGGGTATCACTTTTCTCTCTTTTCGTGCGGCGTTTGGCCCGGTACATGTCGCGGTCCACTTCGACTAACAGGTCGTGGATGTTGGTGCTGCATGCGGCTACCTGCTTGACACCGAAACTGACCCCAAAAGGGATCCCTGTCTCTTCAACCAGCTTCTGTATCTGTCGCCGTAAGGTGGCGGTGACTCGCGATGCCTGCTCGGCGGTAGCTTCTGGAAGGATCAGGACGAACTCATCGCCGCCAAAACGTGCGACAAGGTCGGAATTGCGTACCACACGCGTCAACATTCTGGCCACGGTTCGTAAGACGCGATCTCCCTCGGCGTGTCCCTTGGTGTCGTTCACCAGTTTGAAGCGATCCATGTCGGCGAAGATAACGGTCAAATGGTTGTTGCTGCGGCTCAACAGTTGCAGGATTAGTTCCGCCGATTCGTAGAGTCCGCGACGGTTGAGAAGCCCGGTCAATGGATCGTAGCGGCTGTTTCTGACCAGTTCACGTTGGGAAGCGGCGATACGCTCCATCAGAGCGTAACAATAGACAACAATGAATGCGGCGAATGCGGCAAGAAACGCCATCCCGGCAGTCACCGGCAGTGCTGCCGAACTATAGCGCAACGCAAGCGCTGAGGCGCAGAGCGCGAAGGTGGCAGCGATCGATTCGCGAAACAGCGCCATGCCGTAGCGCATCCCGTTACCCATGATAATGAGAATGTAGGCAAGCAGGGAGACGGGTACCGTGTTGGGGTCGAGCCCCAAGCAGACCGTCACAGCGCCAATATCAACCCACATGTGGATACGCTGCCGATCCGAGGATTCTTTGTGTCGGTACGCCCAGTAGAAACTATAGGTGTTGTAGAGACTATAAAGCGCGATGAAGATGTGCAGCGTTGTCAGTGAAACGAAAAGCGGCGATCGCTCGGGGGAGAGACTGAAATAGATGAGCCCGATCAGTGCAAAGAGGTAGCGGGTGATGAACTGCATTCGCCGTTCCGGCCACGATGGTTTACGCTGTTCGGGCTGGGATGCATTGAGCCACTCCTGGCTTTTTCGGCGGTCGTTTCCTGATCGGCGTTCGATGGGCGGTTTTGCAGACACTTGACTAAATTCCTTTCTTGGTCACGGTGTATGCCGCACGGGTGAAGGGGCGGGGAGCTCTCCCTGCGCCCGGTTCGAGCGCATAAAGTACAACAATTCGGATCGATTAGGCAAATATATTGGGCTTATATATAAATAATACTGATATTTATGGTTGTGGGCCGCCTCGCTTCACGCGCTTTCGTCGCACTAGGAGCTTTTGATGTACTCGACACTTATCGATGCTGCCACGCTCGCGACCCACATAGATCAAACGTCTTGGGTCGTCTTGGATTGCCGTTTCAACCTCTTGGACAAGGCGGCAGGCCGGCACGCCTATACGGAGGGGCATCTCCCCGGCGCGATCTACGTGGATCTGGAGAAGGATCTATCGGGACCGGTCACCGAAACCAGCGGTCGACACCCGCTGCCCAAGGTTATCCAACTCGTCGCGAAGCTGGGTGCTTGGGGGATCGACGAGACGGTCCAGGTGGTGGTTTACGACGATGCAGGCGGGGGAATAGCCGTCCGCGCCTGGTGGTTGCTACATTGGCTGGGGCACCGGGGCGTGGCGCTACTCGACGGGGGAGTCAGGGCGTGGGAGGCGTCGGGTGGTCAACTCAGCACCCATGCCAGCATTCCCACGCCACGCCAGTTCGGCGATCGCAGCGGAGTGCAACCGGTATCCGTCGATGCGCTGCAGAACGATCGGGAGAGCCTGTTGTTGGATGCGCGTTCGGCCGTACGATTTCGTGGTGATGAGGAGCCCATCGATCCGGTGGCGGGACATATCCCCGGTGCAGTGAATCTACCTTTCGGGTCGAATCTGGATAGCGAGGGCCGATTTCTCCCGGCGGCTGCCTTGAGGGAGCGTTTTGAATCGGTGTTGGGCGATAGAGATCCCAGCTCGGTGGTCCACTATTGCGGTTCCGGAGTGACGGCTTGCCACAACCTGTTGGCGATGGAGCACGTGGGGCTGCAGGGATCTCGGCTGTATGTGGGATCGTGGAGTGAGTGGATAACTGATCCCAAACATGAGATCGCTACCGGTGAGTGACGGGTCGTCAACGATCCGGTGGAGGCGTAATCGCGCCGCGTAACCAGCTTCCGATAAACAGGGCCCAGCCCAACATGAGGGTGGCGCCGCCCCACGGCACAACGACCCCCAACGGAGTTGTTTGGAGTAACACCTTGGCGTAGATCCCTCCACAGAACAGCACCACGCCTGTCAGTAGTGCCCATCCGGATAGTGGTAACCATAGCGGCGACCGGAGGTGGAATAAGGACAAGCCGACAAGACAGATCCCAATCCCGTGCAGCATCTGGATTTGAACGGCGGTTTGGTAGCTGCCCCGCGCAGCCTCATCCAGCGTAGCGGGCAATCCATGTGCTCCGTAAGCGCTCAGGACCAGCGCGATCAGTGAATTGAGACCTCCTACAACGATCAGCCACCGCGCCATCTATGCTCCTCTCGTCGGCCGCAATCGCTGGCCCTCCAAGGTGCGCGCCGCGCCGAACCCTCCCACGTGGCGAACCTTCTCGATCGAGACCTCAAAGAGGAGGAAATCGGAAAAGCCAAACAGGGGTTCCGAAGTGGGCAATCGCTTCAGATAGAGGTTTTTGGCGGCGGTATAGTCAGTGTCGGAGGAAGTCAGGGGTCGAGCTCGGCCGAAGAGCGTCACACGCGCCAGGGTTTGGGGGTTGTTTCGCCCATCGTCGGGTTCCGATATGGAGAGATTGGCCGAACCTTTATCGAGTAGCGCGCGAGTGTGGGAGGCGAGCTGAGAAAGGTGAAGTAGATATCCGCTAAAGTCGGGTTGTACGGCGTAGGCTACTTGCGAGGCGATGGGTTCTTCCCCGCCGAGACTTGCCAGCGCGGCCCAACGTTGGTTCTGTATAAGATCACGAATGGGTTGTAGATTCATAAGTTTAAACCACGTATTCTAGCCGGCCCTTGGTTTGAGACATACCCAAAGGATTTGAGGTTTGGTGAACGAAATACCCCATTGGGTGTTGATTGGTGTTGTTGTTCTACTGTTGGTCGTCGGTGGTTCCTGGTTTTACATAACGTCACATACGACGCGCGGGCGCACGCGTCGAGTGCTTAAGCGGCTCGGTGGCGTTTACCTGAAAGATGTTCTGGTGCCCGATGGTGTGGGCGGCGAAATTCAGATCGACTACCTGCTGCGCCTGCCGGATCGGATCTTAGTGATCGATCTAAAGGAGATGCAGGGCGTGCTGTTCGGCGCGGAGAAGATTGATGAGTGGACCCAGATTATCGAACGGCGCAGCTATCGCTTCCCCAATCCGCTGCACAGCAATCGACTGCGTTGTCAGGCGGTAGCTGATCTGGTCAAACCGGCCGCGGTCATTGGACGCGTTGTATTTACCGACGCGAGTGAATTCCCCCGAGGTCGACCCGAGGGCGTCTCGACACTGGCCAGCCTCACGGAGGATCTGGGCATCGCGAGCGTGGAGCCCGTGGCTCCTGCTATAGAGACCAGCTGGGGGGAACTAACACAGTTGGCCCGGCCAGTCCCGCAACACTAGATTGCGACTCAGTGTGGCCGTAACAACACTGCACCTACCCACTATTCGTGCGTATCAACACAACATGCTAGGGTAATTTCTCACTTTCGCAAAAAAACTGATTAAACTCGGATTAATCCAGTGTTTATTGGGTTTTTTACCAAAAGTGGGAAATAAGGACGCATTATTGTCGATCTAATCGCCTAAGCAGTACTTTGATCCCGCTTGTACCCCTCTACTATCTCCTTTTGGACGTTACCCGGTACTTGTTCGTAGTGGCTGAACTCGATGGTGTAGGAGCCCTGGCCGCCGGTAACGCTCTTGATGAAGGATTGATAGTCACTGATCTCCGCAAGCGGTACATCGCCCTTGATGTTCAGCATCCCGCCTATCATCGAGTCGGTATTGTTGATACGACCGCGACGACCCGATAGATCGCCGGAAATATCACCCATGTTCTGCTCGGGTACGGTGATATCGATATGAACCACCGGCTCCAGAAGTACCGGTTTGGCCTTCTCCACGGCATCCTGAAAGGCTTTTTTACCGGCAGCGACAAAGGCGACCTCTTTGGAATCGACGGAGTGGTGTTTACCGTCGTAGACCGTGACCTCGATGTCCTGCAGGGGGTACCCGGCGAGATAGCCGGTCTCTATCGCTTGGCGCACGCCCTTTTCGACGGCAGGAATAAACTGACCGGGAATGGCGCCTCCCACCACCTTGTCGACAAAATTGAAACCCTTGCCCCGCTCCTGGGGGGTGACGCGTAAAAAGACCTCGCCAAACTGGCCGGCGCCGCCGGTCTGTTTCTTATGCCGATGATGACCTTCCGAAGGTGTGCGTATGGTTTCGCGATAGGCGATACGCGGTGGGCGCGTCGCCACCTCCACGTTGTAGCGGTTTTTCATACGCTCCATCACCATGCGCAGATGCAGTTCGCCCAAGCCGCGGATAACGGTTTCGTTGGTTGCGGGAGAGTGCTCCACCAGAAAGCTGGGATCCTCGGCGCTCATCATGTTGAGAGCTTTGCTGAGCTTTTGGTCATCGCCGTGGTGATTGGTTTCAATGGCGAGCCCGTGCATGGGCTGAGGAAAATCCATGGGGCGCAGCGACACCCCACTGTCTTCTTGGGTGTCGTGCAAAACCGCGTCGAAATAGATCTCATCCACTTTGGCAACCGCGCAGATTTCCCCAGGCATGGCTTGAGGAATCTCCACCGACTCTTTGCCCATCAATCGGTACAGGTGGCCCACCTTGAAGGGCTTGCGTGCCTCACCAATGTAGAGTTGGCTGTCCGCCTTGATCGTACCCTGGTGGATACGGAAGATTCCCATTTTTCCCACAAAAGGATCGGTAGTGACCTTGAAGACATGGGCGAGTACGTGCTTGTCGGAGTCGTGCTCGACAACGAACTCTTCCTCACTGTCCCCCTGGTGACGCAGAAACACGTGTGGATTGCCTTCGTGGGGATTGGGCATCAGCTTGACGAAGATATCGAGCAGTTCCTGGATGCCCGCCCCTGTTTTCGCCGAGGTAAAGCAGACCGGAATCAGGTGCCCCTCGCGCAACGCCTTTTCGAACGGGTCGTGAAGCTGATCCGGACTCACTTCGCCCTGAGTGAGGTAGACCGCCATTAAATCTTCGTCGACTTCGACCACTTGATCGACAATCTCCTCGTGTGCCGCCGCCACTGAGCTGATATCGGAATCGCTGGAAGGATTGAAAAAGCAGTCCACTACCGAGCTCGCGCCGTCGGCCGGAAGATTGATGGGGAGACATTCGCTGCCGAAGGTCTCTTTGATCTGTTGGAGTAGCTGTGCGAGGTTGGCGTTTTCGGCGTCGATCTTATTGATGATGATCATCCGGCAGAGACGCTCTTCGGCGGCACGCTCCAACATACGCCGGGTGACCAGTTCGATACCGGTCTGTGCGTTCACCACCACCGCCACGGTTTCCACTGCCTCGAGGGCGGCGTAGGCCTGACCGATGAAGTCAGGATATCCGGGACTTTCGATGAGGTTGATGAGTCGCTTTTCGTAATCGAAACTGGCTACAGCGGAGGAGAGGGAGTGTTGATGTTCTTTCTCTTCGGGGTCGAAGTCGCAAACCGTGCTGCCCCTCTCCAGTGACCCTTGCGCTGCGATTGCACCGGCCTTGTGGAGTAAGGCTTCAGCAAGCAGGGTCTTACCCGAACCGCCGTGTCCTACGAGGGCGATGTTGTGAATGTCGTCAGTAGAATAGTTGGGCATGCGGGTACCTCCTGGGCCCATCACCGGAAGCAGACCTGGACTCCTGCTCCCCGCCCACTCCGACGGATTGGGTTGCCTGTTTCGTTAGGGTGGCCACAGCCGGTAATCGCTAAATTAGCGTGCCGCGACGAGAGTTGTTCTTTGTCTCCTGATAGGTAGCGCGCTACACTGTCTCTTGTCAACCCACAGCCCCGGATTTGATCCAATTGTCTCCCTTGGCAGCCGGGTTAAGCGGGTGTAAGGTGGGCGCAGCTTTGTTACGGGAACTTGAGCGAGGATCGGATGGAAAAGGAAGAGCTGCGAGAGAACCTCACCACCCAGGATACCTGGATGCGGGGCCTGTACATTCTCCTATTCGCGCTGTTTTACTTTCTGGCGGAACTGGTGTTGATCGCGGTCGTGATCTTTCAGTTCTTCTCGCAGCTTGTCTTTGGAAAAGTGAACGAACGTTTACTGGAGTTCGGGCAGCAGCTCAGCCGCTATATCTACGACATGTTGCGATACGTCACTTTCAACAGCGACTATAAACCGTTCCCGTTCAATCCGTGGCTTACAGAGGATTCGGGAAAAGCGGCGCCGCAATCGCCGGCGCCCGCCATCAAAAAGAAAAGCGCGACGAAAAAGCGCGTTGCGACCAAGAAGAAGAGCGCCGTCAAAAAACGAGCTTCGACACCAAAGCCTGCCCCTGCCGGAGATAAGGGGGAATCCTAAGAGGGTAGCTCCTAAGCGCAGCTCCTGCCGTCACGCAGCTCGTGCGGTCTACCCGTAAACAGACCGTGATTGGAAACAGACTCCTCCGTTATCTTCCTTGGAAATATCCGTTGGTTAAAGTGTTACCCTAACGCGGATCATCCCCCGAAGCGCGTTACCTGGTTTAGCGTTCGAGCAGCGCCCTTTTTTCTTTCTTCTCCCTCCACGCATCCGCATCGGGTGGAGGGTCGATTTTCTGGGTGATGACCGGCCACTGTGTTGCCAGCTCAGCGTTGAGCGGAAGGAACTCCTGCTGATCGGCGGGAAGTTCGTCTTCCGAAAGTATCGCTTCGACCGGGCACTCGGGTTCACACAGGGCGCAGTCGATACATTCGTCCGGATCGATGACGAGGAAATTGGGCCCTTCGTGAAAGCAATCCACGGGACAGACTTCGACGCAGTCCGTGTACTTGCATTTGATACAGCTCTCGGTAACGACAAACGCCATCGTTTCTGATCGACAGTTAGCGGTTAAAAAGACGCGAGTTGCGGCGAGCCATCTCGCTGCGGAGATACCGAATCGTCCTGGCCGGGTTTCGCGCTAGGCAGCGTTGCGTCGATTGTGCAGTCCGCGCCGTCCGTTGAGATCCTGCTCGTGCGCCCGCTCCTGGACCTTGGGTTGGTCGACCAGGTCCGCAAGGGAGATACCCCTGAGGAACTGGTGAATCTGGGAACTAAGCTTGGTCCACAAATCGTGTGTCAGACAACGTTCGCCATCCTGGCAATCACCCTGACCGCTGCACTTGGTGGTGTCCATATTCTCGTCGACGGCAGAGATGATTTCGGCAACGCTGATCTGCTCAGCGGACCGAGCGAGTCGGTAGCCACCGTGGGGGCCACGCGTGCCTTTAACCAGACCGTGACGCCGTAGTTTGGCGAATAGTTGTTCCAGGTAAGAGAGTGATATGCCTTGGTATTCGGAAATATCTGCTAGGGGTACTGGGCCAAGCCGTTCGTGTATCGCGAGATCCAAAAGTGCGGTAACGGCGTAGCGTCCTTTGGTGGTGATGCGCATGTCATGGCTCCTTTCTCATCGGCCGCCTCAACGGAATCGCTGAGGTTTTGACGTTAAATCGTGCGCGTTGGATGGTGGTACCACCCGATGGTTTTTGGGAACCTTGTCTCCCCCTTTCCGGTCCCATTTCCTACCGTTCTTGTATGTTTTACGCTAGGGTATCCAAGCAACCCTGTCAACTATTGATTTGTTGATTCTTTGGGGTGGTTGTTACGATGAGGTCCGTTCCGTTTGGACTGTGATCCCGATGGCATCCAAACTTCCCGATCCGCGTCACCAAACCTGGGAGTGAACGTGGCAACGCTGGTTGTCGAGCTAACCGACCTGTATAAGAGTTATCGAGAAGGGAAACGCACCCGCCGAGTATTGGCCGGCACCGATTTACGTCTTGAACAGGGTGAATTCGTGCTTCTTGTGGGGCGTAGTGGAAGTGGTAAATCCACCCTTCTCAACCTCATAAGCGGAATTGATCAGCCCGATAAGGGAAAGGTTGTGGTTGATGGCGCGGATCTTACCGGCCAAAGCGAACACGATCGAACCTTGTTCCGCCGTCGTCGCATCAGTTTTGTCTATCAGTTCTTCAATCTCGTTCCTCATCTTTCGGTTTGGGAGAACGTCATGTTGCCACTCGAGCTGGAGGGGAGGTTGAGCTCGACCTTGTTGGCTCGGGGTCAACAGCTGTTGGCATCGGTTGGCCTGGCTGATAGAGCGGATAGTTATCCCGATCGACTGTCAGGCGGTGAGCAGCAACGCGTTGCGATCGCCCGTTCGCTGGTGAGCGATCCTGTGATCCTGCTTGCCGACGAGCCGACTGGAAATCTGGATGAGGAGAGCGGAAGGCAGATCCTGGATTTGATCAATCGGCTCGTGCGTGAAGCCGGTCATACGGTGTTAATGGTTACCCATGGCAGGGAGGCAGAACCCTACGCGGATCGGATACTGACGTTGTGCGATGGCCGCATAGGGATCGCGTAAGCCAGAGATGAAATGCGCATTGTGTCGCGTCGGTTTACGCTTTCTCGGAAGGCATCCGTGGCAGTTTGGACTCGCCGTGTTGGGTATTGCGTTGGGCGTAGCCGTCGTGGTGGCGGTGGATCTCACCAATGCCAGTGCCCAACGGGCGATGCAGTGGTCCGTGGAGCGCATGACCGGAAATGCAACCCACCAGCTCATCGGTCCACCAACGGGAATACCGGAATCGTTCTACGTTCGTCTGAAGATCGAGTGGGGTTACTCGCGTGCGGCACCCCGCATCGAGGGTTTTGGTGAGATTGATGGTGATCTCTATGAAGTGGTGGGTATCGATCCCTTCGCCGAAGGGGCGTTTCAGCGTTTCAATGGGATCGCGATAGGCGATACGTCACTGACAGGGTTGCTGACACAGCGTGGCGCGTTCGTCACTGGTGACGCAACGGCGCGCGCGTTGGGCGTCGAGATTAACGACTCGCTCATGGCGCGCTTCGGGGGGATTGAAAAAGAGCTTCGCTTGGTGGGCAGGCTGGAATCCGAAAGTGTGTCGGGAACGCGCCTGCTGCTTTTTGATATCAGTAGCGCACAGGAGCTTCTCGATCTGCAAGGTGTGGTAAGCCACATCGATCTCGTGTTGACCGAGACCGAGGCTGGGGCGCTGGAGCAAAAGCTTCCGTCGGGCTATGAGATCGTACCGAGCAGCCGGCGCGCCGCGGGTCTCAACAACCTGACACGTGGGTTCCGACTCAACCTTTCGGCCCTCAGTCTGCTGGCCTTGATCGTCGGCGGTTTTCTTATCTACAACACGATGACGTTCTCCGTGGTGCAGCGCAGAGATCTGTTTGGCCTGTTGCGTGCCGTCGGTGCTACCCGGCAACAGGTGTTGGTGGCGGTGATGCTGGAAGCGGTGTTGCTGGGTGTGGCGGGAACCCTACTCGGGTCGCTGGGCGGTGTGGTTCTCGCCCAGGGACTGGTCCAGCTGGTCACCCGTACCATTAACGATCTCTATTACATTACGACGGTACGGGCGTTCTTCCTCGATCCGCTTGTGTTATCCAAAGGCGCCGTATTGGGTTTGACCGTCTCGTTGGTGGCCGCCCTTCTTCCGGCCTGGGAGGCGAGTCGTGCTTCACCCCGTTCGGCGATGACACGCTCGGTACTGGAAAGTGGGTTGCAGCGTTCACTGCCTTGGGCGTTTGGTGTCGGAGTCACGCTGGTCGCAACCGGTTGGTGGGTGCTGAGCCGGAGTGTCGAGATTGTGGTGAGCTATATCGGCCTGTGCTCACTGATTCTTGGTGTGGCTTTGATGAGCCCCCTCGCGACCGCGTACTTGATTCGCCTCCTGGGGAGATCGCTGCCAACGCGTGGTTTTACCCTCAGCAGGTTGGCTTTGCGTGGCATCATTGCGACGCAAAGCCGAACCGCCGCAGCGGTAGCCGCACTGATGGTGGCAGTGGCGGCTTCGTTGGGAATGGGCATTATGGTGCACAGTTTTCGCGCAACGGTGGACCATTGGCTCGCTTACCGACTGCAGGCCGACATCTACGTCTCGGTGCCGGGATACCACACACGACGCGCCAGTGTTCCCATCGAGGAGCAAGCACTGCGGCGCATTACCGCTCACCCTCAGATCGCTGCCGTGACCAGTTGGCGGAGCGTTGAAATCAACAGCGACGTTGGTGCGGTTCGCCTATCGGTTCTTGCCACCAATGCGACCGGTCGGCGGGGCTATCGACTGGCGGCCGGCAATCCGGAGAGCGTTTGGGGGGAGTTTGCGAATGGCGCGTTGCTGATTTCCGAATCGTTTGCCCATAAGCATAAATTGGGCGTAAGCGATAGGTTGGAACTTACTACGGGAAGCGGAGTGCGCCCTTTCCCCATCGCCGGAATCTACTTCGATTACGGTTCCGATCGGGGAACGCTGTTGATGGCACGAACCGTCTACGAGCGGTTCTGGTCGGAGCGGGCGGTCTCCGCCCTGGGACTCTATCTTCGCGAGGGTATCGCCGTCGCCGACGTCATCGACGACTTGCATCAAAACCTAGACTCGAAGCAGCGACTGCGCTTTCGCAGTAACCGCGATTTGCATACCGCCTCCCTCGCTATTTTCGACCGGACGTTCACTATCACCCAAGTGCTGCGTCTACTGGCGGTGGGCGTCGCTTTCATCGCGGTGGTCAGCGCTTTGATGGCGATTCAACTGGAGCGTGCGCGAGAGTTCGCCATTATGCGTGCGGCGGGTTTAACGCCGACGCAGTTGTGGCGTTTGATGTTGGGGCAGACCTTCTTGTTGGGAGGTGCGGCCATGTTGTTCGCGCTACCCACGGGGCTTGCACTCGCCGGGGTGTTGACGAAGGTGATCAACCGACAATCGTTCGGGTGGAGTATCGACCTGAGCATCACACTGCCGGATGTTTTCGGCGTGATCGCATTGGGTTTGGCGGCCGCCCTGTTAGCCGCGCTCTATCCGGCGTGGCGTATTGCCCGCACCCCACCGGCGCTGGCCCTGAGGGAGGAGTAGCGGGATGTCGCGGATTCTCGTTCTCGCTTTCGGTGTGGCACTGTTGCTGGCTGCCGGGTCTTGGTGGCTAGAACCTGCTGATGAAAGCCAAGCCAGGCACGCCTCGGTAGTGGCGAGCAGGGATCTTCTCGGTGGTAGTGCCCAGGGATTCGAGCGCGCCGACCGACCGCGAGCATTTCGGTTTCCGCGCGATCACAGTGCACACCCCGCGTATCGACACGAGTGGTGGTACTTCACCGGTAACCTGGCGACCGCGAGCGGACGCCCCTTCGGGTACCAGTTCACGCTGTTTCGGTATTCGCTGACACCCGAGCCAGCGAGGCGTTCCTCCTCCTGGGCGGCGCAATCCGTCTACATGGGTCACCTGGCCATTACCGATGTTCGAGGGGAGGTGTTCCAGACCCGGCAGAAGTTGAGCCGGAGTGCGCTGGGAATGGCCGGCGCGAATCGGGAACCGCTCGCGGTGTGGCTTGAGGATTGGCGGATCGAGGGCGCTGCGAAGGGGCACTGGCCGCTTCGAGTGCAGGCGCAGGCGTCAGGGCTCGGTATCGATCTTACGCTGCAGCCCGTAAAACCGCTGGTGCTGCAGGGGGAGCAGGGATTGAGCCGTAAGGGATCGGAACCGGGCAACGCCACCTACTACTATTCCTTTCCACGACTCGATTCGCACGGCACGGTGTCGATGAATGGTGAGACACGCAAGGTCTCCGGTCAGAGTTGGATGGATCGCGAATGGGGGAGTAGCGCTATCGGTGACGATGTGGCGGGCTGGGATTGGTTTGCACTGCAATTGGAGGACGGGCGCGATGTGATATTCTATCATTTGCGGCGCTCCGATGGTTCCAGCGATTCCAACAGCGGGGGTGTCGTCGTCGACGCCTCTGGATCTCCCCACCCGCTGGGTGTTCACGATGTCGGAATCGACGTGCTGCGACGTTGGGAAAGCCCAGCAACAGGCGTGGCCTATCCCGCGGCTTGGCGCGTGTCGATACCCTCACATCAGCTGAGTCTGGAGGTTCGGCCGCGAGTGACCGACCAGGAGTGGGCGGTACCGATCCGCTACTGGGAGGGTGCGGTGACAGTCGAAGGTGATGTGGCCGGTTTAGGCTACGTGGAGCTGACGGGCTACGGCGATTAATCAGGAACTAGCGATGACAGACCAAATCCATCCCCTCTATCGTGAGGCCATCGAGCGCTTGCAGGTGCTGCTCGATCGTGCACAAGAGACAGAACTACGGGAACCCACCGCGATGACTTTGGCGACCTGCAGTCGCGATGGCCGTCCTACCGCACGCACCGTGTTGCTGAGGGGGCTCGATGAACGAGGGATGGTGTTCTATACCAATCTGACGAGTCGTAAAGGGCGGCAACTGGAGGACAATCCACGGGCGGCACTCTGTTTTCACTGGCAGCCCTTGGAGGAGCAGGTGCTGGTAGAAGGCGACGTGGAGCTGGTGAGCGACGCAGAGGCGGACGCCTACTGGAACAGTCGCCCGCGCGAAAGCCAGATCGGAGGCTGGGCGTCGCGGCAATCGGAGCGCCTACCCTCTCGATTCCGTCTACTGCGCCGAGTGGTAAGTCGCACGGCACGCTACAACGCACAGCCGATTCCCCGCCCGCCCTTCTGGCCGGGATTTCGTATCTGCCCGCAGCGTATTGAGTTCTGGAGCAGTCGCCCCGGCCGCCTCCACGATCGCCGTTGCTACGAACGTCACAGGGAGGAGTGGGAACGCTACTTTCTCTATCCGTAAGGGTGGCGTGCCCGAAGCGAGCTATTTCTTCGTCCGGGCGATGCGTAATACTTGGGGGATGGCGCGGATGCGGCGCATGATGCGCGCCAGGTTGCGGCGGTCTTTTACCGTGATGGTGAAATGGAGCGTGCTGTTGGCGCCGTCGCGTTCATCGAGGTTGACGTATTCGACGTTGGCGCCCATGTCGGAGATAACGGCGGCTACCGTGGCCAGGACGCCGCGCTGATTGATGACATCGACGCGAATCTCCACCGGGAAATCGCCTTCGGTATCCACGGCCCATTCGACATCCACCCACTTCTCGTCGCGCTTGCTCCCTTCCCGGTAGTTCTTACAGGTCTCTGCGTGGATCACGATTCCGCGACCTACGCTGACGAAACCTACCACCGGGTCGCCGGGGATGGGGCGACAACACTTACCGTACGAGACCACCACCCCCTCGCTGCCTTTAATCGTGACGCGGGTGTTTTCGCCAGAGCTTTCGTCTTCGCCTCCGTCGGGTTCTGCGATCAGACGCCGCGCCACCAGCTCGGGGAGGCGTTGGCCAAGACCGATCTGCTCGAAAAGGTCCGCGGTGCTCTTGAGCTCATAATCCTCGGCGAGCTGCTTCTGTGCGCCCTTGTCGACCTCACTGAGGGTGTGGCCAAGTGTCGCGAGTGCCTTGTCCAGCAGGTGGCGACCCAGCCGGACCGCATCTTCGCGCTGTAGTTTCTTCAAATAGCTACGGATGCTGGTGCGTGCTTTCGCGGTGACCACGAAGTTGAGCCAGGCGGGATTGGGGCGCGCCGTTTTGGCGGTGATGATCTCGACGGTCTGGCCGTTGGCCAGGGGTGTGCGTAGCGGAGCGAGGTGGCGATCGATTTTTGCCGCGACGCAGGTGTTGCCCACGTCGGAGTGAACGCTATAAGCAAAGTCGACCGGTGTTGCGCCACGCGGCATCTGTTTGATTTCACCCTTGGGAGTAAAGACGTAGACCTCGTCGGGAAAGAGATCGATCTTGACGTTCTCCAGGAACTCCAGCGAATTACCCGCGTTTTTCTGCATCTCCAGTAGACTGCGTAGCCACTCATGGGCTCGGGCCTGGGCGCCGGAGCCCAGCCGCTCGCCCGCTTTATAGAGGCCATGGGCGGCGATGCCCGCCTCGGCGACACGGTGCATGTCTTCGGTGCGGATCTGTACCTCGATGGGCACGCCGAAGGGGCCGAACAGCACGGTATGCAGCGATTGATAACCGTTGGCTTTGGGGATCGCGACGTAGTCCTTGAATTTACCGGGTACCGGTTTATAGAGGTTGTGGACGGCTCCCAACACGCGATAACAGGTATCGACTTTGTCGACGATGATGCGAAAGGCGTAGACATCCAGCACTTCGCTGAACGGCAATCCCTTTTCGCGCATCTTTCGGTAGATGCTGTAGAGGTGTTTTTCGCGGCCGATGACGCGGCCGGAGAGATCTTCCTCGCGCAACCGGCGCTTGAGCGCGTTTTCGATCTTGCGGGTCAGCTCCTTGCGATTGCCACGGGCCTGAATGACTGATTTACGCAGTACGCGATGGCGCATCGGGTACATGGCGGCAAATCCGAGCTCCTCCAGCTCGATGCGCAGGTTGTTCATACCGAGGCGGCTGGCGATGGGAACGAAGATCTCCAGTGTTTCCCGAGCGATGCGTCTGCGTTTGGCGGGTCGCAGCGCACCGAGCGTGCGCATGTTATGGAGACGATCGGCGAGTTTGATGAGGATGACGCGGATGTCACGCGTCATGGCAAGCATCATTTTGCGGAAGTTTTCCGCCTGCTCCTCCGCGGGATTATCGAATTCGATTTGGGTCAGTTTGCTGACCCCGTCCACCAAGGCGGCCTCTTCGTCGCCGAACTCTTTGACCAGTTGCGCTTTGGTGACATCGGTATCTTCGAGAACGTCGTGCAACAGCGCGGCGATGATGCTCTGGTGATCCATGCGCATCTCGGCCATCACCCGCGCCACTTCCAAAGGGTGGAAGACGTAGGGCTCGCCGCTGGCGCGGTACTGACCATCGTGCGCTTCAGCACTGTAGAGATAGGCGCGATAGACGTCGGCGATCTGATCGCCGTCCAGATAGTCCTCCAGAATCGCGCAGAGATCGGTTACGCGGAAAGGTGCTTGGCTGAGGTCAGCGACGCTCATTAGACCCCGGTAAGTTGCAGTGCATCATAACTTTGATAATACACGCTTATGCTCAGGATTGTATCGGCTCTCGCTCCCGGATGGATCAGGAACCCAGGCACAAAAAAGCCGCGACTGGCGCGGCTTGTTCTCGACAGGGTTGATGGGACGGTTAGCTTATCTCTTACCGCACCTCTTCTTCTGTGATTTGCGACTGTTGCGCGTGCTCCGCGGCATTCACCTCATCGAGGATCTCGGGGCCGACATTGCCGATGGCGATTTCCCGGAGGGCGACTACGGTCGGTTTGTCGTTGTCCCAGGAGACTGTGGGATCCGCTCCCATGGCCAATTGGCGGGCGCGCTTAGTGGCTACCAGGACCAGTTGGAAGCGGTTATCGACCCTATCCAAACAATCTTCAACGGTGACACGTGCCATGGTGCAAACTCCCAACGGGTACTACAAGTTCGTGAATTCGGACGCGAAAGGTTACCCGATCGCCCGGTTCTATGCCATTAGAGTATTCAGCAGTTGTCGGTAGCGCTCTTTCTGGGTCGCTAGCGGTAGGCGGTTAGTGGTGAAGATCGCGCTAAGCTCATCCAGCGCCTGTTCGAATACATCGTTGACGATGAGGTAGTCGTACTCGTCGTAGTGCGAGATCTCAACGACTGCGTCGCGCATGCGGCGGGCTATCACCTCTTCGCTATCCTGACCCCTGCCCCGCAGGCGGTTCTCCAGGGCCTCCTTAGAGGGCGGCAGTATGAAGATACTGACGCATTCGGGCATCCGTTCGCGAACCTGGCGCGCGCCCTGCCAGTCGATATCGAGCACCACATCATGGTCGCTCGCAAGCCGGCGCTCGACCTCGGTCCGGGCGGTACCGTAGTAGTTGTCGAAGACCTGGGCGCTCTCCAGGAAATCTCCCGCATCGGCCATCGTTTCGAAGGTCGTTTTGTCGACAAAATGGTAGTCGACGCCCTTTTTTTCACCGGGACGCATGGGCCGGGTGGTGTGAGAGATAGAAAAAGCGACCCGGTTGTCCTGTTCCCTCAATGCGTGAACCAAGCTGGTTTTTCCTGCACCGGAAGGCGCCGAGACGATGTAAAGCGTGCCAGTGGGCATCTGGTCATCCAATCCGATTCTATTCGGCGTTCTGAACCTGTTCGCGTATCTGCTCGATCAGCACCTTGAGGTCGACCGCGATACGGGTGGTTTCGATGGCGGCAGATTTGGAGCCGAGGGTGTTGGCTTCGCGATTCAACTCCTGCATCAGGAAGTCGAGTCGACGGCCTACGGCCTCCTCGCTCTGAATAACGCGCTCCACCTCCTCGATGTGGGTCTCGAGGCGATCGACCTCTTCGGCAACGTCGATTTTTTGCGCGAACAGAACCATCTCCTGTTCGAGTCGATCCTCTTTCAACTCTTCGCGAATCTCGGCAAGGCGCTCGTTGAGTCGTTCACGTTGGCGTTCGATCACTTCTGGCATCAACGTGCGCGCCTCATCCACCAAAGTGCGCATGGCGGCACAGCGCTGGGCGATAACGGCCTGAATGCGCTCTCCTTCGCGCCGCCGGGTTGTCACCAGTTCGTCCAAGGCTGCACCGAGACTCTGCAACGCTTCGTCGAAAACGGGCTCCAGGTCCGGGCCCTTTAGCGTCAACATACCGGGCCAGCGGAGCAGCTCCATAGGATTGATGCGCGCTGCATTGAGTATCAAATCTTCGATCTGGCGGTTCGCCTCGACCAGTGCATTGGCCAGCCCTAGGTCAATACTGACCTCAGGGGTCGCCCCGGGGGCGGGCTGAAAACGCAGATTACACTCCAGCTTGCCTCGGTTGAGTCGTTCGCCGGCCAGTTCGCGGATCTCCGGTTCGAGAACGCGGAAATCCTCCGGCAGCCGTGCTGAGATCTCCAGGTAGCGGTGGTTGACGGTGCGCAGCTCCAAAGTGAGCGTACCCCAGTCGGCCCGCAACTCCTGTCGGGCAAAGGCGGTCATACTGCGAATCATAGACTTACTCTTTTCAACGGCTAATGCCGTGTTCTATGGATTGAGAGGTGTTCGACCATGCGATGTGCACGTTCAGGTCAGGTGTTATCTCAAGTTCGAAGCCGATCCGATCATACGGCTATAATTCGGACCTATTTATAACAGCGAAGGAGTCGTTATGCGACCTAGTGGCCGTGCGCCTGATGAATTACGTCCCGTGAAGATCACCCGTCACTTCACTAAACACGCGGAAGGTTCGGTGTTGGTGGAGTTTGGCGACACGCGGGTCCTATGCAACGCGACGGCCGAAGAGCGTGTACCGGGTTTTCTGCGCGGTAAGGGGCAGGGCTGGGTGACCGCGGAGTACGGCATGTTGCCGCGCTCGACGGGCGAACGTATGGCACGCGAAGCGGCGCGTGGAAAACAGGGAGGTCGAACCATGGAGATCCAGCGCCTCATCGGCCGTTCGCTGCGGGCCGTGGTCGATCTGGAAGCGCTGGGTGAGCGCTCCATCACGCTCGATTGTGATGTGTTACAGGCGGATGGTGGAACGCGCACGGCATCGATCACCGGCACTTTTGTGGCGCTCAGCGATGCGGTTGGCCATCTCTGCGATGAGGGATCGCTTAAGAGCAGCCCCCTTCATGGAGGGGTCGCCTCGGTGTCGGTGGGTATCTATCGCGGTGTGCCGGTGTTGGATCTCGACTATGCCGAAGATAGCGATGCGGAGACCGATATGAACGTCGTCATGGACGATGCCGGAGCCTTCATCGAAGTGCAGGGAACGGCCGAGGGTCATGCGTTTCGTCGCGATGAGCTGGAGTCGATGTTGCGGTTGGCGGAAGGTGGTATCGGGCGCCTCATCGAAGCACAAAGAGCGTCATTGGGGGAATAGCGTATGAGTAAGCGCATCGTTTTGGCCAGCAACAATCCGGGGAAGTCCCGGGAAATTGGAGCGATGTTGTCGGGTCTGGAGATCGAGGTAGTGCCCCAATCACAGTTTGCGGCGCTGGACGTGGAAGAGACCGGGCTTACGTTTGTGGAAAACGCACTGATCAAGGCGCGCGCCGCTGCCGAGGCTTCCGGGTTACCCGCTCTGGCCGACGATTCGGGTCTCGAAGTGGATGCGCTCCACGGTATGCCGGGTATTCGATCGGCGCGCTACGCGGGGAGCGATGGTGACGATGCCGCCAATAATCGCAAATTGCTGGATGCGCTGGCTGAAGTGCCCGATGAGGGGCGTAGCGCGCGGTTTCAATGTCTGCTGGTACTACTGCGGCACGCGGAGGATCCCACGCCTTGGATTTTTCAAGGCACCTGGGAGGGGCGAATCCTACACACTCCCCGGGGGGAAAACGGATTCGGCTACGATCCGCTTTTTTATGTGGTGGAAAAGGGTTGTTCGTCGGCTGAGTTGCCGCCGGACGTAAAAAACCAACTTAGCCATCGCGGCCAGGCGTTGTACCAGTTCATGGAGCGGTTGGCGCGCGAATCACTGTAAATGACCGAGTACTCCCTGCGGGCCAACGGGTACAACGTCGAACGGATCCCGCTCACGCTCTATGTGCACACCCCCTGGTGCGTGCGTAAATGCCCCTATTGTGATTTCAATTCGCACGAGATCAGCGGTGATCTGCCGGAGAGGCGCTATCTTTCGGCGTTGCTGAGTGATCTCGATAGCGACGCTCCGTTAACAAGCGGTCGCGAGCTAGCGGCGATTTTCATCGGTGGCGGTACCCCCAGTCTCTGCTCCGGCAAATTCTTTGCCGCCCTGCTGACCGGGATTGGCGAGCGTGTCAGTCGCACCAGCGATGTGGAGATCACTTTGGAGGCCAACCCAGGCACGATTACCGAGCGTTACTTAGGGGAGCTGCGGGAGGCGGGCGTCAATCGACTGTCGGTTGGCGTGCAGAGTCTTAACGATACGCTGTTGTCCGAAATCGGCAGAATCCACGATGCCGGGCAGGCACGTGACGCCGTGGCGGCGGCAAAAAGGGCGGGATTCGAAGAGATTAATGTGGATCTCATGTTCGGATTACCCGGTCAAACGCTGGATCTGGCGCTGAAAGATGTGGAGCAGGCGATGAGTTTGGCGCCCGCGCATATCTCGTACTACCAGTTAACCCTGGAATCAGGTACGCCCTTCGCCCGCCAACCCCCTCCTCGCCTGCCGGATGAGGATCGGCTGTGGGAGATGCAGCGGCAAGGGGCGGAAGCGCTGGAAAAAGGGGGATATGCGCGCTACGAGATTTCCGCCTACGCGCGCGCTGACCACCAGTGCCGACACAATAGGAACTACTGGGAGTTTGGTGACTACCTGGGTATCGGTGCGGGTGCGCATGGGAAACTGACCATCCCGGGAAACGCGGGCTATCTGAGAACGCGTAAGACGGCCAACCCGAGTGCCTATCAGCGTTGGGCTGGGACGGATCGGTGTGGTTCTCGGCATGCAGAGCGTTCCGAATCGAACCAGGTTGTGGAGTTTCTTTTGAACGCACTGCGCCTTGTGGATGGATTCCCGCTCTCGCTCTATGCGGAACGTACGGGACGAGCCGAGGTGGAGCTGGAGGAGCTGCTGGGACCTGCGGCCAGGGAGGGATTGATTAGCCTGGAGGGCGGCAGGGTGCGGCCTAGCGCGCGGGGACTGCGTTATCTTGATGATTTGTTGGCTAGAATCGCCTCCAGAGTGGATCGTTAACCGTTTTTCGTCTGATTTTCAAGCATCTTTTGTCGTTTATGCACAGGTGGTCATTTATTCTTTCCAGCGTGTGCAAAGGAGAGGGACGATCGTATTGTATACACATGGGTTCGGCGTAACTATTTGAATTTATTTGTTTATTACAAATTGGTTAATAATTAGCCAGTTTAGCAGCGCTCCTTTGCTGACGACCCTTGTAGTCTCTTATCGGGTATTCATCCACAAAGTTATCCACAGCTTCTGTGGATAAGCACTAAACTTACTAGTGGTCAGTTAGTTATGTGCTGATTGTGAGAAAAGAGAATAAAGAGTGACGCTAACCCATGGCTAGTTTCAATGGTGGAGTACGATTGCGAACACGGGTCAAGCGTGTGTTAAGTTACGGGTTGTGGAAGTATCGGCATTCGGTCGGGGGACTAACCGATGCAGTTGGTAGCAACGGGAAAACTCGATTTCAACGAGTGGATGGATTTAGCCACTAGCGATCCGGAGGCGTTTGAACTCCGCCGCCGCCAGATGGTCTATGCGCTGATCGAAGGATCTCCCCATGAGAGGCGTCACCGCCTGCGTTGCCTGCAGTGGCGAATCGACCGCGTGCGCGAGCAGTCGAGTACCCCTTTAGCGGGTTGTCTGTCGCTGTACGAAATGATGTGGGATTCACTGCTTGGCGAAGGTGGACTGGCGGAGGCGCTGAACCAAGCCGCTGGACATCCGACTGCACAGACCCCCCGATCGGCCGATATCGTCCAATTCCCTCCGCCCACACCCAATAACTGAGCGCTTGCTGTGGTCGGGCAAAGTCCGTATTATTGCCTGCTCGCAATTTTCTGAGTCTGTTAAAGGTCACCCAAGATGAAGCTGGAAATCCATCCCGCTTACGACGAGATCACCATCACCTGTAGCTGTGGCAACAGCTTCCAGACCCGCTCTACGGCCGGTCAGGAATTGCACATCGAGGTCTGCTCTTTCTGCCATCCCTTCTTTACGGGTAAACAGAAGATCGTCGATACGGCTGGTCGCGTCGATAAATTCAACCGGAAATACGGCAAACGGAAGTAGTGCCGGCGCAGGTTTTTTGCTGTTCACAAAGGGCGCCCCGATGGGGCGCCCTTTGCTTTTATACCCTTCTGGTTCTATTTGCATTCCCATCAGGTGCGCAAGCAGGCGCTTCGTCTTGTCGTGCGAATCAGTACGACGAGCAGGTGCGGGTTCGCCAAGTGGTGGATGGAGACACGGTGGTATTGGTGGATGGTCGACACGTTCGGCTGATTGGAATCAATGCGCCGGAGCGCGCCAGAAAAGATCGGAACGCCGAACCCTTCGCGGAGCAGGCGTTTGACGTTTTGCGCAGTGACTTGGCCGCTTCGGGTCACCGTTTGTTGCTGCGCTTGGGTGCGGAGGGTGAGGATCGGTATGGTCGCCTCCTCGCCCATCTGTTCCTTCCCGATGGAGAGCATGTGGGCGCACGTCTGATACGCAAGGGGGTGGCGGCCGTCATCGCGATACCGCCCAATCTCGGATTCCAGGATTGTCTTCGCTTGGCCGAGCGGCAAGCCCGCGACGATGAGTTGGGCATCTGGCGTTTGCCGCGATTTACGGGCCGCGAGATCTCCGAGATAAGCTCTACGGAAATCGGGTTCATGGCGGTGCGGGGGCGTCTCGACGGGGTGGGTTTCAGCAAAGATGCGCTGTGGCTACAAATAGGCGGGCGCTTTGGCGTGCGAATCGATAAATCGAACCTGCGCTATTTTCGACGCTGGAACTTTCATGCGCTTCAGGGCAAAGAGCTCATTGTGCGCGGTTGGATGACCCGACGTAAAAACAGGCCGCGTATGCAACTCAAGCACCCCAATGATATGGAAATAGTGGTTCGTTAAACTGTGTGGGTCAGCACGGGAAAGGAGCGATCGGTGCGGTGTCTGTATTCTCTATGGTGGATCTCTGTTCTGGCGGTAGCGGTCAGTGGCTGTGCGGTCAATCCGGTCACTGGGAAAAGCGATTTCGTGTTGCTATCGGAATCGCAGGAGATTTCACTAGGTACGCGCTATCATCAAAAGATCAACACCCAGTACGGCGTCTACAAGGACCCGCAGCTTCAGGCGTTGATCGCAAAGGTTGGCAATCGCCTGGCACGCGTCAGCCACCGCCCCCAACTCCGCTACCGTTCTACCCTGCTCGATAGTCCGGAGGTCAATGCCTTTGCACTTCCCGGGGGTTACGTCTACATCACGCGGGGATTATTGGCCTACTTAAACAGCGAGGCGGAGCTGGCTGCCGTTTTAGGACATGAGATAGGCCATGTTACGGCACGCCACTCGGTGCGCCAGCACAGTGCTTCCACGGTGACGGGTCTCTTTGGGGCAATCCTCGGCGCCCAGGTGGGTGCGGGTGGCCAGGAGCTGGTAAGCTTGGCGGGAACGGCGCTGGTACGCGGATACGGTCGCGAGCACGAACTGGAGTCCGATCGGCTCGGTGCAGAGTATTTGGCCCGCGCCGGTTACGACCCCAACGCAATGCTGCGGGTGATCGGGGTGCTTAAGAATCAGGAGCAGTATGAGATCGCGCAAGCCAAGGCCGAAGGTCGGGAGCCACGGGTCTACCACGGCCTTTTTTCCACTCACCCGGATAATGATCGGCGCCTGCAGGAGGTGGTGGGAGCGGCGAAGGGGCAAGCAACCGCACCGGCACCTCGTGGGCAGGACATTGCCTTTCTGCGCAAGCTCGACGGGCTGGTCTTTGGCGACAGCGAACAGCAAGGAATTATCCGGGACAGCCATTTTTATCATGGTCCGCTGGGTATCAGGTTGGTGCTCCCAGAGGGTTGGCGAACGGTCAATTCACCTCAGCATCTGGCGATGATTGCACCTAATCGAGATGCCCTCATAGTGATGGCGCCGATTCCACACCAATCCGGAGAGAAGTTATCGGATTTACTCAAATCCCGGTTTCAAAACGTCGAGCCCCGTAACGTGTTCACGATCAAAGAATCGGGTCGAGAGGGTTACGGCGCCACATTGCGGTTGAGTACACCTTTCGGAATGCGCGACTCACGCGTGGTGTTGATGAGAATCGGCGGGGAGGTGTTTCAATTGATCGCGGCAGCGAACCCCAAACCGTGGCCAGCCGCCTACGCGCGGGTAATGGGAGCCACGTTGCGCGGATTACATCCTTTGAAGAAGAGCGAACGCTCGCTGGCACGGGCGGCGCGGATAAAGTTAATCAAGGTCGGGGCGGGAGAGACGGTGGCCGTTTTGTCGAGATCCGCGCAAAAACCCGAGGTCACTTCCGGCCAGTTACGTTTGCTGAATGACCTGTACCCTCAAGGAGAACCTAAGTTAAATCAATGGATTAAAGTGATAAAATAGGTCGCGATGCGTAGAGTGTTCCTCGCACCCAATACAAAAAGTTAATGCCAGTATTCGCATCTGTTATATAATCCTCCACTTTCTGTACCTAATATCTTTAGCAGTCGCACGCACCACGACGGGGTGCAAATCGGCGACACGACTCCAATGTCCAAGCGGACCGCTGTTGAGCGGAGCGTCGCGCGACTGCCAGGCCACCTAAAGGCGGTGCGTGTTCAAGTCTTTGGTGCGCCTACGGTTTTAGCAACGAGGAGGTAATCCGGATGTCCGACCGTACCGTAACCGTAACCGACGCCGGGAGTGGCAAGAGCGTGGATCTGCCGATCTACACACCCACTCACGGCAATGAGACAGTGGATGTCAGCAAGATGCCCAAGGAGTTGGGCTACTCCACCTACGATCCTGGGTTTGTGGCAACCGCCAGTTGCCGCAGCAGCATTACCTACATCGATGGTGAAAAAGGTACGCTGCTCTATCGTGGCTATCCTATCGAGCAGCTGGCTGAGAAGAGCTCCTTTCTAGAGGCGGCTTACCTACTATTGAACGGCGAGCTACCCTCCAAGGACGAGTATGATTCGTTCTCCAAGATCATCACTCGCCACACGATGATCAATGAGACACTCAAGAATTTCTTCAACGGTTTTCACCACGATTCCCACCCAATGGCGATGATGTGCGGGGTGGTGGGATCGCTGTCGGCGTTCTACCACGACCACACCGATATCAATAACCCGGAAGACCGCAAGATCGCAGCGCACCGACTGATCGCGAAAATCCCCACTATCGCGGCGGCTTGTTATAAACACAGTGTTGGCGAGCCCATGATCTACCCGCGCAACGATCTGAGCTATTGTGGCAATTTCGTCAACATGATGTTCTCCGTACCCTGCGAAAACTATGAGGTGGACCCGGTGGTGGAGCGTGCCATGGATGTCCTCTTCATCCTCCACGCTGACCACGAGCAGAATGCATCCACCTCCACGGTGCGCTTGGCGGGTAGCTCCGGGGCCAATCCTTTCGCCTGTATCTCGGCGGGTATCGCTTCGCTTTGGGGTCCGTCGCACGGTGGCGCCAATGAGGCGGTGCTGAAGATGCTCAACCTCATCGAGGATCCCAAGAACATCGACACCTATGTCGCCAAGGCCAAAGACAAGGACGATCCGTTCCGTCTGATGGGTTTTGGCCATCGGGTCTACAAGAACTACGATCCCCGAGCGGCGGTGATTCGCGAGTATTGCCATGAGATTCTCAACAAGCTGGGCGTTCAAAACGAGCCGCTGCTGGAGATCGCCATGCGCCTGGAAGAGGTAGCGTTGGAAGACTCCTACTTCGTGGAGCGTAAGCTCTACCCCAACGTCGATTTCTACACCGGCATTATCTATAAGGCATTGGGTATACCGACGACCATGTTTACGGTGATGTTCGCTATCGCTAGAACCGCGGGCTGGATTTCACACTGGATGGAGATGATCGCAGATCCCGAGTTCCGCATCGGTCGCCCGCGTCAGCTCTATACGGGTGCAGCCCAACGCGATTACGTAGGCATTGAAGAGCGTTGATCAGGTAAACGCTTAAAAACGGTGTTACGCAAAGGCCGGTGGAATCCCACCGGCCTTTTTTATTGTGAGGCGATGAGAGACTCGACACTCATTTTGTCAGCCCGGCGCATCGGGCGTTTCTCCACCGGGCAAAGCGGCGCGGTACGCATCCCCACGGTCGGGAATACGAACAACTTGATCTGATACTCATCGAACTCAAGATGGAATACTGGAGTTGTGGAGCTGTTCGCGCCCTGTTGCCAGCGGTGCTCAGCGTCATCGTAGGGAATGTGCCGATCCATAAGAAATATGGCGATCTCTTCCGGAGAGTCGGCGAACAGGTGGAGCTCTATCGGCGTATGTCGTTCAGCGGTACCCCGCAGTACCGCACCCACCAGTCGAGGTTGGAACTGTTGTAGCTGACTCATTATCCGTAGGGCCGTCTCGCGCATGGCTCGCACCCGCGCTGGTTGGCTGTCGGCGCGGAAGAGGCGTAGATACTCGGCTAGCGCCGCTTCGATTTCGCTGTTGTTGGGTAGCTAAGTTTTGATACCTGCATTGAATCTTGATGCGGCTTCCTGCTTTGCAAAACGAAAATCGGAGACACCCTCTTCGGCGAGGATCCGGGCGGCTTCCTGGGCGATTTGTTGCCTTAGACGGTTATTACGCACAGCGGTATCCGACGAGTACTACGTGTTAGAAGAGCAGCTCAGAGATCTCTTTTTGCGGTTGAACCCCGGGTGCTTGCGTCGCTTGAATCGGCGTTGTTTCCGGAGATTTTACCGGCAGCTTCCCCTCTCGAAACAGCTCAAAAACAGCTTTGGGAGCGTCTGCTCGCGCCAGCAATCCGGTCTGGGCGTCAATGCGCGCACTGATCAGTTTGGGCGGTTGGGGCAGCGGTGCTTCAGGCGTGTCCGCGAGAGCTTTGGCCATAAAGCGGATCCAGACCGGAAGCGCGGCTCGACTGCCCGTTTCGCGCTCGCCCAACGAACGAACGTTATCATGTCCTACCCACGCTACGGCGACTTTGTCGGTGTTGAATCCGCTGAACCAAGCATCTCGCTGATCGTTGGTCGTTCCCGTTTTACCGGCGATATCTTCGCGACCGAGCTGTAGTGCGCGACGCCCGGTCCCGCGTCGAATGACATCACGCATCATGGTGTACATGAGATAGGCGTTCTGCGCGCTCAGTACTCGTGGAGCGAGTCGTTTCGGCTGCAGTTCCGCGTCCGAAATCACCGGTGTCTGGCCCGTTTCTTCTTGGGTTGCTGTCTGCGGAGCGACAGCCGTCTCTGGCACTCCACTGGTTTCTACCGTTGCCGGGCCGGACTCTTCGCACTCCGGGCAGACCGATAGGGGGTCGGCCTGAAACAGGAGATTGCCCTCCAGATCTTCGATGCGTTCGATAATGTAGGGCTCGATTTTGTAACCCCCATTGGCAAAAACTGCATAAGCGGTCGCTAGCTCTAAGGGTGAGACCGTGGCGCTCCCCAGGGCGAGAGAGAGATCCTTGGGAAGTCGTTCTTGAGCCAGCCCGAATTTCTCTAAGTGGCGTACCGCTTTACCGATGCCTATGGCTTGCAATACGCGTATGGAAACCAGATTGTGCGATTTGACCAGCGCTTCGCGCAGACGCGTGGGTCCGTAAAAGCGGCCACTATAGTTTTCCGGCCGCCAGGTGGTTTCCAGGGCGGGATCGTCGACGACGACCGGTGCGTCGTTGAAGATGCTGGCTGCCGTGTATCCGGCTTCAAGCGCGGCGGAGTAGATGAAGGGTTTGAGGTTTGAACCGGGTTGGCGCTCTGCCTGGATGACGCGATTGAATTTGCTGCGCGAGAAGTCGAATCCGCCCGTAAGCGCGGTAACGGCACCATCATGGGGTGAGACGGCCACGAAAGCCCCTTCCACTTCGGGAATCTCCGCCAAGCGCCACTGTTCGTTGTAGCGCGAGAGTCGAATGATGTCACCGGGCGTCAACACCTCCGAAGCAAGAAGTTTCGACTCGTCTTTGGTGCGTTTTCCGGCTTTGGGGTGCGCCCACGAGAGACCCTCCCACGTTAACTCTATGTATTCTCTATCACCCACATAGACCGTGCTGCTTTGGCCATCGGTTCCAATCACGATCCCGGCGATCAGTCCACCGACTACGGGCGTTTCGGAAAGAGTGGCGTCCCAGGTGGGTTCGTCGGTCTCCTCGGTCCACTCGATACGGCGTTCGGGTCCTCGGTAGCCTTGCCGGCGGTCATACTCGAGCAGGGATTGCCGCAGCGCCGACACGCTGGCAGCCTGCTCTTTAGCCAGCAGGGTCGTGTGCACCCGGTAACCGCCGGTATAGGCCTCCTCGCCGTAGCGTGCCACCATCTCCGCCCGCACCATCTCTGCCACGTACCCGGCTTCGGTGCCTACCGCCAGGCCGTGGGATTGTGCGTCGTCGGGTTGTGCGATGGCGTTCTGAAACTGCTCTTCGGTGATGAATTCCAAGTTCCTCATGCGTGTCAGGACGTAGTCACGGCGCTGAGTGGCACGCTCCCGATTGGCGAGTGGGTTGTAGCGCGACGGAGCTTTGGGGAGCCCGGCAACCATCGCAGTTTGGGCAAGCGACAGTTGCTCGACATTGAGACCGTAATAGGCCTGTGCGGCGGCGCCGACACCATAGGCGCGGTTCCCCAGGTAGCTTTTATTGAGGTACAGCTCGAGTATCTCTTCTTTGGAAAGCTCCCGTTCAATTTTTAGAGAGAGGAATATCTCTTTGATTTTACGGATAAAAGTCTTCTTTGAGGAGAGAAAGAAGTTGCGCGCAACCTGCATCGTGATGGTGCTTCCTCCCTGGCGTTTTTCGCCAGTGGCGATCAGTTGTATGGCTGCGCGGAGTATTCCCTGGTAATCGACTCCGGGATGGCTGTAGAAACGATCATCCTCGGCGGCGAGGAAGGCCTGGATCATCGGCTGGGGGACTTGCTCCAGTTTGAGCGGCGTTCGCCGCTTTTCGCCAAATTCGGCGATCATGACACCATCGTGAGTGGACACTCGCAGGGGAACCTGCAGTCTGACCTCCTTGAGTTGCTCGATGGGCGGTAGATCGGATGCGGTATAAAGGTATGCCCCTCCGGTGCCGATGACCCCTATCAGCAGGAGTGCGATGGATCCGAATAGGCCAAAGTGCAGTAGTCTCAAAACAGTAGACATAAGTGGGTATATAAGAGTGTTACTCGGCTAGATGGTTCGCGATGCGACCAAGTATAAGGCTTCGTGAATTGTGACATGAACCGTATTTCCTTCGCCCATTTATTGATATATAGTTGACCGTGGTATTTAATGTATCAGAATATATTTATCTCGTAACCGCCGATTAAAAAAAGGAAAAAGATGGTGTTCGACCTTTTCCGAAAAGGTTCCAGCGCCGTAGTAGGACTGGATATCAGTTCGACGGCGGTGAAGCTACTTGAGCTTAGTCAAAGTGGATCTCGGTACCGCGTAGAGTCCTATGCGGTGGAGCCACTTCCTCCCAATTCAGTGGTCGAGAAGAGCATTTCCGACGTGGAAGCCGTGGGGGAAGCCGTGAGGCGAGCGGTAAAGCGTGCGGGCACGCGTACCAAGCACTGTGCCGTTGCGGTGGCCGGATCTGCCGTTATTACCAAAGTGATTACAATGCCCTCTTCGCTCAACGAGAACGAGATGGAGGCGCAGATTCAACTCGAAGCCGACCAGTACATACCCTATCCACTGGAAGAGGTGAATCTAGATTTTGAGGTACTGGGCGAATCCGAGAACAATCCTGATAGTGTGGATGTGCTCCTCGCAGCTTCCCGAAGCGAGAACGTTGAGACCCGTGTGGCAGCGGCGGAGATGGGTGGTCTTTCGGTAAAGGTTGTGGATGTTGGTGCAACGATGACCACGCTTAATGTCATGAATCGGATGAAAAGCATCTACACTCGCGAACAGGTCTTCGGTGGAAAGCAGTTGACCGAAGAGATTCAACGTCGGTACGGGCTCTCTTATGAAAAGGCGGGGCTAGCGAAGAAACAGGGTGGATTGCCCGACAATTATGAGCCTGAAGTGTTGGATCCTTTCAAAGATTCTATGGCCCAGCAGGTCAGCAGGTCGCTGCAATTCTTCTTCTCTTCCAGCCAGTATGACAGCGTTGATCACATCGTGTTGGCCGGTGGAAGTGCATCTATCCCCGACGTGGACGACTTGGTGGGTCGTAAGACAGGTATCGCAGCGTCGATAGCTAATCCCTTCGCAGATATGTCTTTGTCATCGAAGGTTAATCCGCAGAATTTGGCTAATGATGCTCCTGCGATGCTGATTGCCGAGTTCTCGTCAAATCTGGTGTTTGGATATTGATCCAGCTGCTACCTGATTGCCCGTCGTCACCTCGATTCCATCTTTAAACTTCACTCCCGTTATCACCTTGGCCAGGTAGTTAAATCCCCGCTGCTTGCGCCAGGTTTTCTCTGCACATGCTGATAATTTGAACATCATGTGCAGCATGCCATCACGGGTTAGGCATCCTTTTGATCGCTTCGTCCGGTGGCGTATCGTGCCAAAGGTCGATTCGATC
>Ga0209260_10000193_pt1 | contig 41317 bp, 38 predicted proteins | sample WorMetTypGCAVOLI_FD_187421 | JGI IMG/M metagenome (GOLD analysis project Ga0209260, IMG submission 187421) | Marine gutless worms symbiont microbial communities from Max Planck institute for Marine Microbiology, Germany - Olavius algarvensis... ...
AGAAAGTAACACAGCCGGGCCGTCCCACAAGGGCTGCCTTTAGAGATGCTTGAGCTCCGTGAAGCGAAAGTCTCACGCTGAGTTCTTAGGGGGGAAAGAGGCTGAGAGGCCTCTGACCTACCCGATCAGAACACTGAGAAATGCATTGATTGACAGAAGGTAGAAGAGTGGGAGTGTTTTATGTCAAGAGTAGAAAAAAATGACGAACGTGAGCATCGTATTCTGATGGAAATTGTCGTCGATGCATACGGTCCAGAAGAGCAGGCGATGGGGTGGTACTATTACCTTGATGATACCCTTAATTTTCCCTTTTATACAAAATGTATAGCCAAAAGAGTGATATCACCCCTTAAAGTGGGCGATGAAGTCGATGTGATCGGTCTGGCACCAGAAAATGAATGCGAAAATGAGATGTTTGTCATGATGCGTTGGGAAAGGGACGGCTTGGCGGTTCCTTTGATGCAGCTTGAAGTTATTCATGGAGATGATCAAACTCGAGAAGCTGTCGAGGATTGGCGTTATTGGGTTAGCAGAGGGTATCAGTTTGGATAGAGATGTCAGTGTGTTAAAAATATTGGGGGCAAAGTATTTGTAAACCTCGCCCAACTAATCGCTGAACCTGACCGGGATAACTATGCCGATTTACGAAAAGGAAGTACAGGCTCGAAAGTAAGGAGGCCGGCAGGTTAGCTCAAGACGTTATGATTTTACGAAATTAATCACAATGAATGTAAGCCAAGCAAAAACAGAGTTAAGAATATTCCGTTCTTTTGCTGAAGTTTGTGAATTACCAATTGACGTTATGACGATCGAAAAACGAGAACCTCCAGAACCTGATATTTTATGTAAAATAAATGACGGCGGCACAATAACGTTCGAACTAACGGAATTAATAGATCGTGGTTTCGCGAATATGATAGGAAAACAAAACGATACAAAGACAAGGTTAGATAATTACTATTTTGACCTGCCTATGGATATGAAGAAAGATTTCGATTCACTTTATTCAGATGCAATAATATTCATCAATTTTAACAACTCTATATCTATGCGACAGAGGGAGATGCTATTCTCAAATATTTTTAATAATCTCCTTGGGCTCGAATCTGGTTCCGAAGGCAATTTTTTAAAGGACGACCCTCAATACCGTGGTAAATTCAGGTGGATTACTATTTCCAGAGGTGTGAACGGACCCATTTTTGATACTGTTCCAGCAATGTCTATAGGGGATTCAACGACGTCAGTAATCGAATCCAAAATTAATAAGAACTATTTAACAGAATATCCTTTACACCTTCTTGCCTACATTGATTTAAACCCGATGCTCCCTGATCATATTTGGCTTCCAAAGATTGAAAAATTCTTGGCAAATAATTTAAAGAATTCTGATTTTGAAAAAGCATGGATTTTCGATTTTCATAAAAAGGAAATTAGGTGTAGTTTTCCGTGTTAATATTAATTTGAATCATAACCATTACATTAACTCTGAGCGGTAAACTAGGGCGGTTGGCGCTTTAATAAGTTCATCATTCAACTCGCATCTGAAACGGCATCATTTGTTTCCCGCCAGGTTAGGCACACGTTAGCCACCTGTGAGCTAAATTATGAAAATAAACAAACTCCTAATTTTCTTCTTTTTAACAAATCTATTTTTAGTACAAGCTTGTACAAGCATCACTAAATCATTCTCTCAACCAGGAAAATCTCTTCCCCAAAATGATATCGTGGGTAAATGGGCGATGCTCATTCAGACCGATGGTGATCTTACTTCAAACAAAATCTATCTTCAGCTCAATTTTCGGATTGATGGAATTGTTGAATACAAAGGTGATGGGATCTTATATGATGGAAAAAAGGCTGCAATATTTACAATAACCGAAACTAAAAAATGGCATATTAACAATAGCTATTTATATGAAAAGCAGGTGAAATGTTCCTTAACCAAAATTGCAGGAGATCAAGATTTAAAAATCCAGGTTAGAAATATCTATGAAAGTTTCAAAAAAGATAGAGAGAACAGGGAATGGAAGTGGGAAATCGTTGCTATAACAACAGAGGCGCTTACTTTGCAAGCCTGGGATAGCAAAGGGGAGACAGAATTTTTTACGTATTATAAGATTGAATAAGGGCTAACCAAATCGCTTAACCTGACCGGAAAAACTATGCGATTTTACGGAAAGGCCGTGCGGTGTTGAAAGGCATGTGGCCGGCAGGTTAACTCAAATCGTTCGGCGATCAATTCAATTTAAATTAAGAGAATCAATTTACCGCTTGATTTATGTAATCTTGTGCGTTACAGTGTGGCTATGATAAAACATTTTCGTGATAATTGGCTACGGAACTTTTTTGTAGACGACATTCAATCAAAAAAAATACCCGCTGACATTCGTTCACGATTATTTAGGAAGCTACAACTGCTGGATGATGCAACGAGTGATGCTGATTTGAGAAGTCCACCCAGCAATCATTTTGAAAAATTATCTGGCAAACTAAAGGATAAATGTTCCATACGTGTGAATAATCAATGGCGTATTATTTTTATCTGGGATGATGACCGTGGGGAGGCAGATGGCATTTACCTTGATAATCATACATACAAATGAGGTGTAAAATGATTCTAACCAAACGCCAGCCCGTCAGTGTTGGTGAAATGATTACTGAGGAATTTATGGTGCCTTTGGGGATTACTCAAGGGCAACTAGCTTCTGCGATGGGTGTCAGCCGTAGGACGGTAAATGAGCTTTGCACTGGTAAAAGGTCTATCACTGTTGACACTGCATTAATGTTGGCAAAAGTATTCGGAAATACTCCTAATTTCTGGCTTAATTTACAGCAACGAAATGATTTATGGACTGCATTACATTCGCCGAAGCGGATGAAAAAAATTGAACGAGTTAGGCCAATTCGTGAAGCAACAGCTTAGGAGTTTCCCGGATATTCTTCAAAAAGGCAGTGCATAAAAAAAATAGAAGGCGCCGAACAAGGCTAATTCAGCCGACGCAAAAAGCCGCGCGGCTGATTAGCAGCGTTATTCGCGACATGAAGTCGCATAATTGAGTGTATTGAAAGGAGGTTGATACCACCTGAAAGAGTACCTGGCATGTTCCTGCCAGTCCCTACGTGGGCGTGCTGCCGTTGCGCTGATGACGGGGTGCGAAGCCCCACGGACAACGTACCGAATTGGGTCGAAATGGTGACAGGCCGACCCTTCCGGGAAGCCTCCCCGGTTAAGGGCTAGGGACGAGTGATATGGTGAAGACATCTGAATGTCCTCAAGCATCGTCAAGCTAGACAGACCTACTGAGGCTTAATAGGTCAAAGGCTATTCCCCTGTGTGGATAGCATGCGGTCAGGTTGCAAGTCTCTAACGTGCTTGCACGGAACTGTAGTACCGCCGGTGTCCAGGGCGCACCTAAGTCACTCACTGGATCAATTATGCGGAACGTGGAAATCTCGTATCTCCGCCCTGAGCTTGTCGATGGGCAGGTGAAACCGTAAGGCACACTATTGGGGGTGCGGGCGTAAGATGCAGGAAGAAGCGAATGCCACCCTGTAATGGGGTGGATACGGGTTCAAACTTTGCCCGGCCCGAAAGGGAGCTGACGTCCGACGGGTGCCAAAGCTTGGCGCCCGGGCAGGTGTCCCGTTGCGAGAACACTGAGAGAATCACATCAAGGAAGGAAAGCAAATGACGGCGGCCTTGTGCTGGCTGGTGCGCCTTCCGCCGAAAAGCATTGTGACTGTCAGCCTGTATCGCAAAGTTGGTTTGAATGTAATTCACTCCGGCGGGTAGCCCCACAAGGGCTTGCCTTATGGGAGGCTTGAGCCGTATGAGGGGAAACTTTCACGTCCGGTTCTGAGGGGGCTTGGGGTCAGTAATGACCCCCGGCTACCCGATGAGGCAAAAGTCCTTGAGAATCTTTGAATTATGATGTATTTTAGGTGTATATCGAAAAATTGAAGGATATAGCCATGACCAGAATCATAGTTGAAATAGATGATAATAAAGCTGCTATTCTCAAAGACAAAGCTAAAAAATTCGGGCTGTTACCTGAACAATTTGTAATTGCTTCGATTGAGGATCTCATCTCACAGCCTGATCCAGATTTGGAAGCGACAATACGAAAAGTTTTATTAAAAAATCAGAAACTTTATGAGCGACTGGCCTGATGCGCTATCTTTCCATTTCGGAAGTTTTTGAGCTCCATAATCGGATCATTTCCTCATCAGGGGGTTCTCGTGGCATTCGCGATTTAAACGCCCTGGAATCTGCCGTCAACCAACCTCGACAATCATTCGATCAAAATGACCTTTATCCTGATATAGTTACGAAAGCAGCCGCTCTATGTTTTTCATTGGTAATGAATCACCCCTTTGTCGATGGGAACAAAAGAGTCGGGCATGCTGCTATGGAAACTTTTCTTATCTTAAATGGGTATGAAATAATTGCCAGCGTGGATGAACAAGAGCGTGTCATGCTCGAGCTTGCTGCAGGAAAACTGTCACGTATAGACTTTTCAAAATGGCTAAATAATCACACCAGTCAGATAACCAACGGAGGAACCAGACGGGAATAACTTGCGGTTTTTATCGTTAAGGGCTGTGCCAGCTTGAAAGCCCTCAGGCCCGTTGGTTGTCCGCAGCGTTGTGTGTAAAAAAACGAGGGAGATTCTGAATATTCTGACTGGTTAAGTGTTTTTATCTCAGGGCTACATGGATTTTCCGTCCAACGGCCTTGGCAAATTTTTCAAGCGTTGAAAGTCGGATGTCGGTTGCATGATTTTCCATACGCGATACAACAGATTTCGTGGTTTTGAGCCGCTTTGCGATCTGATCCTGAGTAAGACCGGCTTCCAGACGTGCCTGTTTCAGAAGTATGCCAAGTTTAAAGGTTTCAAGTCTTTCATCGTATCCAGACCAGAATTCAGGATCCTGCTTCATTCGCTTTTTTTTATATTTTTGGAAATCGCTCATTTCAAGACCTTTTGTTTAAAATATTGAATTTTTCTCGTTTCAGCGTTGTTTATTTCTTTTTGTGGAATCTTCTGAGACTTTTTGGTGAAAGCATGATTCAATATTACCAGATCCTTATCATCAAGAAACCCCAGAATCCGAAATATGTTGTTGCCATGCTGAACCCTGACCTCCCAAATGTCATCTGTGCCTTTCAGTCCCTTGAAATATTTTCTTGGCACGATGTCAATTTGTTATATCAAATCAAGAACAAAGGAAATCTTTTCAAATTGTTTGTTTGTAAGCGAATCAAAATATTCCTCGACAGGACATTTATCTGTTTCGGATCTATAAAATTTGATTTTTCGCATGTTCAATTGTTCGCATATATGCGAACAATTGTCAAGTATCAATAAAAGGTGACATACAATTTCTCAGTTCACCGGAAAGGAGGTTCCACCATGAAAAAAAGCGAGGTCATCCTCACCAAATACAGCCCCCTCATGGCTGTGGACGCGAAGTTGGTCGGTAGCGACGGGAGCCCAACCGAGACCCCTCGCGTCTATTCCCTTTGTCGTTGCGGCGAATCGATGTTCAAGCCACTGTGCGATGGCTCACACGCACAGGCCGAATTCGTCGGAGAACGCGAAGATTCCGACAAACCGCCCTTGGAATACTACGAGGGTAAAGAGATCACCATCGTATACGACCGCTTTATGTGCATGGGCGCCGGCTACTGCGGTGAATTGGAAGCGGTTTTTGGTACCCATGACGCACCCAAGTACGATCCAGATGCGGCATCTGCGGCTGAGATCATCGACACCATCAAGAAATGTCCCTCTGGTGCGCTAACTTACATCTTTAACGGCAAACATGAAAAAGATTACTGCCGGGAGACGTGCATCGTGGTCGAAAAAGACGGACCGCTCCATTGTCAGGGAGATATCGAACTGAAAGACGATCAATCCTCGGATGCGCTGCTTCCCGATGCGGATCACTATACCCTGTGCCGTTGCGGAGGCTCGAAAAAAAAGCCGCTATGCGATGGATCGCATGAGACAAACGGATTTCACGGCTGAAAAGGAATTCAGAGGCCGGGTTTTATTTTGCGATACTCAGAAGGTCTATTGAAGTTTTAAGAAAAACCGTCCGACCCGAAAAATTGGCATAATTGTTGCTGTACATAAAGTAAAATTTCGATACGGTTCAATTTCCTTCTTTATGAATTGTTTAAAAATTGGGCTTAACTGAAAAAGGGTATGAGCAAGTGAACAAAAATGCTTTCATTGCATTAATCCAGGCCGGGATTTCAGTTATTTGGCTTGGATTTTCTCAGCCAGTATCGGCGTTCAAGGTTGATTTTAACCTGACCGGGACAAATTCAGACCAGGAAACTGCTCTCGGACAAGCTGCACAAATATGGGAAAATATTCTCCTTGATGATATCATCGTAAATATTAACATTTCTTTTGCAGATATGGGCTCATCGAGCATTATCGGTGGTACATCAAGCACACTATATTATGCCGACTTTGGGGATGTAAAAAATCAATTAAACATTGACCGAACCTCTGATGCGGATACGAGTGCAGTCGGCTATATTAATGCTCTGCCGACAACCGGTTTGGGTGAAAATTTGTCGTTTTGGAGTAATAGCCCTTCTGGAGAAGATGATTTGCTATATGCCTCCTCTGACATCTTCGGAACACAGGCAAATTTAAAAGCCCTTGGGTATACAGGATTCACTGGTCCTGATGCTTCCGTTGAATTTAACACAAAATTTGCCTTTGACTATGACCGGAGCGATGGTATCGATAGTTTGGAAATGGACTTTGTCGGGGTAGCTGCCCACGAGATTGGACATGCCCTGGGATTCGTCAGTTCGGTGGACAGCAATTTATGGTACTACCAAAACTATGGTTATGACAATGCACTACCGCCTAGCATTCTAGATCTTTATCGCCATACGGATGAACATGGAGCCGGTGAAATTGATATTTCTTATGATGGAAGTGACGGCTGGTTCTCATATGATACGGCTTTAATTATTGATATGTCCGATGGGGGGTTGGGTTCTGATGGGCGCCAAGCCAGCCACTGGGCTGACTACTCTGAATTGGGTATGATGGATCCGACAGCTTCTTATGGTGAGTTACTGGACCTGACCTATAACGATATCCTGGCCTTTGATGTCGTCGGATATGACGTGATTTCAACCCCTGGACCCGCAAGCATGCTTCTTTTGGGTTCTGGATTAGTAGTACTTGCAGGATTCAGGAGGAAGTTCAAGAAATAACATACTGAGAATTTCAAACACAAAAGAGGGAGGTCAGATGGCCTCGCTCTTTTTTTGCTAAAACCCAGTATGTTGTTATTAAAGTAAACAAACGAAAATTGAAGGCTACTCCAAAGCAATAATTTCACAAGGCTAAAAACCTGATGATATTTAAAATCGCTGCTCGAAAAGTCTAATTTCATATAGCTGCTTTTAATCTCAACCTTTGATGATTTGCAATAAAGGGTTAAGGAGTTAAATAAGTACAGAGCTGCCTATCAATGCCGTACTTGTTTTTTTGTGAAGCATCACACTCAAAATCCGCCATCGAAATCTGTTGATAGCTCCAACGTACATGATATTTGGATGAACCTGTTCTGCTGAGACTGTCGAAAAAGGCATAAATTGATAGTTGAATCCTTGGTAAGGGGTCACAGGTTTTGAATTCGTCAAATATTATTTTTGATTTTGCGGATATCACAACTTTTTTGCGGGCTTGCCTAATCTCAATTAAATCTGCTATTTAGTTTTTGCTGAGTTGATTCAAAATACTCGCTAATTTATTTTCAATTTCAATGGAGACACTCATGATGGGGATATCGTTTCGTATCGGTAGAAAAGAAGACTGTGCAGTTTTAGCTGAACTAGTGAGTATTGCATCTGAAGGAATCATAGAGTTTTTGTTTCATGATCTAATTTCTTTAACAAAGGAGAAGGCTAAAGAAACCGATTTTAGCAGTTTGAGTCTCATTGTTCTTGCCGGTAATGCTGATGCCCAATGTTTTATATAGACGCTGCAGATTTGAGGTGGTGGAAAACGTGGATTTGAAACCACATGGACTTATTCCACACGAAGGCGGTTGCATACTAATGAAATGTGAACTTGAGCCCTAAAAGATCATGAAGAAATACACACGCAGTGGAGCCCGTGTACCGCTCGCAGAGGTACAACGTGCCCATCGGTTAATGGAAAAAGCCAGTGTGAGTGGGAAAATCGTTCTGCGGAGTGAGACGTAATGATAAAATGCCCGAGATGTAGCATCCAGCAAGAAGATTTACCACAATTCGAGTATTGCGGACTTATTTTCAAAGAGTTTATGGAATCTGCCCAGGCGTCCAAGACCGCCCACCCAAATCGGACTGCGGTATTTGTCATAATTCTGGTGGCAGCAGGTGTTTTACTTACCTTTTACTGGTTCATTTCTTTGCGGCACAAAACCAGCGAAAAATCGATAATTGTTGTGGATTCAGGTATCAGCTCACAAAAAACAACCGACAATGACCTGCGCACAGCGGCCAAAGAATTATCCGGTGATGTCGGAATTATAAAAGGCTTTTCAGATGGATCAACAAAGGGAAGTATGATTGCGATGGTCATTTTCAGCATCGTTGGGATAGGCTATTTTACCTATGGAAAAAAGAGCCAACACCTATTAATTGTTCTATGTGGCATTGCACTCATGGGATATTCCTATTTCGTGACCGGTACCGCCTATATTATAAGGCAAAAATCAGAGTGACCATAGCCAGTCTCATCTGGACGCTTTTCAATGCCGGTTTTTTAGCCATACCGAGTTTTGCACCGGATTTTCTGACTTCGCTAAACTTCAATCGCGGCTTTTTTTCGGCTCGGGATGAAACAATGAATAGACTACCGGAATCAGTACCAACGTTATCAGCGTCGATCCGGTCAGGCCGCCGACAACCGCGCGCGCCAGCGGGGCCTGGGCATCGGACCCTTCGCCGATGCCGAGTGCCAGCGGCAGCAGGCCAAGAATGGTGGTCAAAGTCGTCATCAGAATCGGCCGCAATCTGCGACGGCCGGCCTCAGTCAGGGCCTCGCGTGTACGCATCCCGTCGGCAACCAATCGACCGGCCTGGTCCACCAGCAAAATTGCATTGTTGACCACGATCCCCCCCAGCATAATGCAGCCGATGTAGGACTGCACATTCAGCGTCGTTTTCGTAATAAACAACGTCACCAGCACGCCGACCGCTGCCAAAGGAACGGAAAACATAACCACCAGCGGGTTCCGCAACGATTCATATTGGCAGGCCAGCACCATATATACAAGGACCAGCGCCAGCACGAGCGAGATGACCAACTCCCTGAAAGCCTTTTGCTGTTCTTCGAAATTACCGGCAACCATCAGGTCATAGCCGACCGGACGTGGAATCTGATCCAACAGAGCCTGCACGTCAAGGGCCACGGAACCCAGATCGCGCCCCGCGACGTTGGCGCGGATCGTCACCCTGCGCTGCTGGTCTTTGCGGTCGATCAAAATCGGACCGCGGCTTGCTTCGGTAGTGACGAGATTGCGCAGCGCCACCTTTTCACCGGATACAGTTGTCAGCGTGAGGTTGAGAATCTCGTTTAAGGAGCGTTTCTCGGCATCCTTGAGCTGAACCTGAATGCGATAGGAATTGCCCCCCGTTCGGTACTCGCCGGCTTTGGAACCGGCCACCGCGGTTTGCAGGAGTTGGGTGACGTCGCGAACGCTCAGACCGAGATCGGCGACCTTGTCACGGTTCACGCGGATCTCCTGCTGGGGTATGCCGGCTTCGAGACTGGTCCGAACGTCCGTGATACCCGGCACATCCACAATCAGCTTCGCAACGCTCCCGGCCAGAGCGTCGAGCGTGGCAAGCTCGTAGCCGCGAATCTCGATGGTCAACCCCTCGTCACCGCCCAGGAGTCGTTCAAGTAAGAACTGACCCTGCGGTGCCCGGACACGGACCTCCATACCGGGCACACTGCCGTCCAAACGGCGCCGCAGGTCTTGGGCGATTGCCACATTGGAGCGTTCGCGCCGGGCGGCCGGCAGCAGAGACATGCGTATTTCACCCTCTGAGCCCGCGCTGGCCCGCCAACCGGAGGCGCCGACACTGACGACCGACGCCACTGCCTCGGGCACGGCCGGTTGAACGATCCGCTCGATTATGCGTGTCTGCCGATCGACCAGCTCGAGCCGGGTACCGATTTCCATCTTACCACTTACACGAACCTCGCCCTCATCACTGGGGGGCAGAAATTCACTGCCGATCAGGGGCAAAAGCAGCAGACTGGCGCCGAGCACTGCAGCAGCTGCAAAGACGGTGACCAGGCGATGGCCCAGAACCCATCGCAACAAATCCAGGTAAGTGTTTTCGAGACTCGCAAAGACGGAATTGGCGGCGGCGGCCCAGCGCTTCGTTCGAGACGCCGGTCCCATGGGCCGCTGTTGGCTTGACGTCAGGAGTCTGGACGCCAGCATGGGCACCAGGCTCAGCGCCACGATCAGCGAACAGATCAGGGAAAAGATGATCACGTACGCCAGTTCCTTAAAGAGGATGCCCGAGACGCCGCGCACGAATATCAACGGCAGAAAAATTACCAGCGTGGTTATAGTGCTGGCGATGATTGCCGACCCGACCTCCCGGGCACCTTCCACCGCTGCTTCCTCCGGCGCTTCGCCATTCTCACTGCGGCGGCGGAAGATGTTTTCGAGCACGACGATAGAACTGTCGACCATCATGCCCACCCCCAGGGCCAGCCCGCCCAGGGTCATCAGGTTGAGCGTGAATCCCCCGAAGAATATTAACGCAAAAGTGGTCACGATTGAGATCGGGATCGACAGGGAAATCACCAGCGTGCTGCGGATGTTGCGCAGGAAAAACAGCAACACCACGATTGCCAGCCCGCCCCCGTATAGTACCGAGCGGGCAACGTTGGCGATTGACCGTTCGATGAAATTGCCCTGGTTGATGACCGGAACAATGTTGATTTGAGGGAAGGCCAGGTTGACCGCTTCAATTTCAGCCAGGATACGTTTAGACACTTCGACCGTATTGGCATTGGCCTGCTTACGAATCGCCACGCGCAGTCCGCGCCCACCGTTAACGCGTACGATGCGCGTCAGCTTCTCGTAGGTGTCTTTGACCTCGGCAATTTGACCCAGGGTTACGGCGGCACCGTCACGCTGGACGATGACGGTCTCTCGAATCTGATCGAGGTTGATAAATTCGGCCGGTGCGCGCAGCGTGACCTCATAACGTCCCTGTTCGATTTTGCCCGCCGGAAGATCGAGGTTGGCGTCGCGAATCGCATCGAGCACCCGGTCCAGCGGCAGACCCACGGCCTTGATCCGATCAGGGTCCAGTTCGATCCGGACCTCGCGGTTGAAGCCTCCCCAAACGTCAACCTGGGCCACACCCGGAACGCGGGCAAAGCGGTAACGGATCTGGACTTCAATCAGTTCCGTGAGTTCCACGGGATCGAGGTTGCTGGAGATACCCAAAAGCACCACCGGAAAACTGGCGATGTCAAATTTTCGGACGCGGGGCCTGACGATATCATCCGGCAACTCGTTGATCTCGTCTTCGAGTTTGCCCTGCACGTCAATCGCCGCCATGTCGATTTCCGTACCCCACACGAAACTGACACGCACCCGGCTGCGGCCCTCTGAGGATGATGACGTAATTTCCTCAACTCCGGGCACCGTGGCCACGATCTCTTCAATAATTTGAGTCACCAGCCGCTCCATAACCTCGGGACTGGCACCTTCGTAATCTGTTCGGATGCTCAGCGTCGGCAGTTCGATGTTGGGCAGCATGTCGATCTGCAGCCGGCTTAAAGAGACGGCTCCCAGGATGACCACGATCAGGGTCACCATGGTCGTGAAAACCGGGCGCTTAACACTGAAGCTCGGCAGATTCATTGGGTGTTCCTCTGTTTGCGGCCGTCAGCGGTTTGGCTCTGCACGTCAGGAATCGTGATCGCAGAGCCGTTCTTTACCAGTTGCTGTCCTAGGGTCACAACCTGACCGGAAAGCCCCTCGCCTTCCACCTGCACCCGGTCGCCTTCGCGAATGCCCACTTTTACCTCGTGCCAGGCGACCGATTGTCCATCCTCACTGACGATGAAAACACCGCTCCGGTCATCACGGATGGTCAACGCCTGTTCGGGAACGATGATCGCCTCAGGCACCCGGGCTAATACCACTGTGGCGCTGATGAACATACCGGGTTTGAGTCGATGCTGCGGATTGTCGATGGTCATTTCGATCCGCGCCTGTCGGGTGGACTTGCGGAAGATGGGGGCGATGCGAGCGATGCGGCCCGGATAGTTTTCGCCGGGATAGGCGTCGGTTGTCAGCGAAACGAGCTGCCCGGGTTTCAGGTGAGCATAGTCTCTCTCTGTTACGAAAATCACCCCGACGATGGGATTTAGATCGACGATTAAGAGCAGCGGCGCGTTGGCGGCTACGGTCTGGCCTTCGTTCACATATCGCTCGGCGACAACGCGATGCTCGGCGCCACCGGTCCAGCCCGCTGTGACCTGGGTATAGCCGCGCCGGATATTCGCGGTTTCCAGCGAGGATTCGGCCTTCGTCACCTGGGCCGCGCCGACTTTAAGTTGAGCTTGCTTGGCCAGTCGATCCTGCCTCACGGCATCGAATTCAGAATCGGATGCGATCCCGCGCTTTAAAAGTGACTCGGTGCGTTTAAACTCGCGATTAGCGATTTCCAGGGCGCTTTTGGCCTGGGACCGGTTGGCCCTGGCGACTTCCAGATCGGCCTGGGCCTGGGCCACAGCCTGGACATATTCGTCATTGTCCAGCTCGGCCACGACCTGCCCCCGCTTTACCGTATCGGCGATATTAACGATCACACGCTCCACCCGGCCGCTTACTTTCGGCGCAACAACAAACTCAGCCAGGGCATGCAACTCCCCGCTGAATATCCGCTGTAAAGCGATCGGCCCGCGCTTAATCTGAGCCACTTCTACCGGCACCGGTCGCAAAGTCTTAGCGCTTTTGCTCGAGCCTGCTCGATCCTGCAGTTCACCGAAAATTAACCAGCCCAAACCCGCAGCCGCTCCAGCCAGAAGAATCGTCAGAAAAAAAATTTTGGGGCCGCCCGATTTCATGGCAAAATAACCTTCCCGTTTTCATGAATCAAAAGATTGATTTCTGCTGTTCAATTACTGAAGCTCCAGTGATACGTGTATAGGCCCTTAGTTCCCCTTTGGATTAGTCAGACGAAGCGCTGAATTTGTACCCAACGCCGTAAACCGTAGTGATGATTTCCTGGCCGGGGAGCTTCTGAGCAATCTTTTTGCGCAAATTTTTTATGTGGCTGTCAATGGTGCGGTCATAGCCTTCAAAATCATATCCCTGAACCCGGTTGATTAGTTCACTTCTGGAAAATACACGGTTGGGCCGGCGCATCATGATCTTTAACAGCCCAAATTCGTTGGGCGTCAGGTTTAATACCTGCTTATCGATCATCACCTGATGGGTTTTATCATCCAGTGATATCGAACCGATAACCAGATTGTGTGTTAGTGGTTCGGCATGCATTCTTCTGAAAATCGCTTTGACCCGGGCAACCACTTCCCGGGGGCTGAACGGTTTGCAGATATAATCGTCCGCGCCGAGTTCCAGACCCAGCAGCCGGTCGATTTCTTCCACCCGGGCGGTGATCATGATGATGGGAATATTGGAAAACTGCCGGATCTCCCGACATAATTCAATCCCATTCTTCCCCGGCAGCATGATATCCAGTAAAATCAAATCCAACGGGTCTTTTTTGATCTGAGCAAGAACGCGGTCACCGTTGTTCTGGGTAGATGTCCGAAAGCCGGCCTCTTTCAGATAGTCGCAAAGCAAGCTGGCGATTTTCTCCTCGTCTTCGACAACAAGAATGTGTCTGCTGGTCATGGTCTTATATTTTTATCCAGTATGTGGAAGTTCAACCTCGATTCGAAGCCCGCCCAAACTACCGTTGGTGGCCCGAATTTCTCCGCCGAGGGCGTTTACGATGCTCTTGCAGATACTCAGGCCCAGCCCGCTGCCGCCCTGGGCACGGCTTCTCGACCGATCCACCCGGTACAACCGATCAAATAGGCGGTCCAACGCGCCTTCCGGCACACCGGGCCCGGAATCCTCGAAAAACAAAATCAATCGGTTTGCGGTGCACGTCTGCCCGATCTTCAATATGCCGGGAGCATCCGCATAATGCAGGGTGTTTTCCACCAGGTTTGAAAAAAGCTGCTGCAGGCGGTCGGCATCGCCGATGACGGTGATGGGGGGGTCATTTTCCAAGTTATTTTCAATCGTAATCTGATTTTCAGCGAATCCTTGTCTGAAATGGCCAAGGGTCTCCTTTAAAATCGCCGCAGGATCGACCGGAGCTTTTTTAATTGAGAGCGCTCCGGTGTCGGCAAGCGAAAGTTCGTGAAGATCGTTTACGATTTTGCCCAGGTGCCTGGCCTCCGCCAACAGTGAATTAAGGGAATCGCGGTTGACTTGCCTGACCCCGTCTTTCAGGGCCTCGATCTCGCCACGCAGAATCGACAGGGGCGTCCTGAGTTCATGTGCAATATCAGATATCCATTGCTGGCGCATATGCTCATAACTTTCCAGAGTTTGCGCCATGGAATTAAAATCGGCGGCCAGCTGCCCCAATTCATCCTTCGACTCAACCTCGATACGGGTATCAAACCGACGCGACATTAATGCCTGGGTTCCGGCCATGAGCTTGTCGACAGGCGCCAAAAGGTGTTTCGACAGAAGAAACGCCACCACAGCGGCCAGCAGCAAAATACCGCCGCCGATAAAATACAGCATCTGCGATTGCTGGCTTAAGAATCCAACCGCCAGGGGGTTGGCCAGGTGCTCTCTTTTGTGAAGGCCTAACCAGCCAACTGTTTGACCATCGACGGCAATCGCCTGCAGGGTATATCCGCCATGTGCATCCCGGGAGCGCCCGCCGGTAATATGCTGCTTATCGGCATCAAAAAACGCCAGCCTGCGGGCCAATCGCTGAACCCGCCTGGAAGGCTTCGGAGAAGTCCGGTTTTGCGCACGACCGCTGGATCCCTTGTTTTCTATAACGGGAGGTCGCGGAGGGCGATCGCCAGGTTCAAAATCTTTTCGCCGCAGGCTGGTATGCAAAATTTCCGGCCAGCGTCCCGGATCATCCTTGAGTTCCTGCCAGCTCCTGTGAGTTTTATATTCGGCGGCCAGAGCGTCCGCCACCCTGCCGTATCTCTCCAGCAGCGATCGATTGACGTAATCCGCAAAATTGCGGGCAACATAAAACCTTATCAGCCCGCCCATAAGGGCCACGACCAGAAGGGATGTTAAAGTTAGGGTTGCAAAAATTTTATACGAAAGTTTGAATCTCATCGGTTTTTCAAATTACACTTTCTGTATTGCTTACCATCTATTAATATAGTTTACGATGAATTTCAATTGTATACCGCTTGCTTCACAACCTTCACATCAGTTCTTCACATTTTCTCCACAATTGATTGCCAGGATGCACCAAAAAAATCAGTTACATTTTTAATTGGCAGCATAAGCGGCCGGTTAAGAATACTTATGCCATAATCTCTATAATCTCTACACTTTTTCTTCATATTTCCTCCACAATTAACTGTTAACTTAGATACAGAGGTCACGGAGGCTTTCACCGGTCCGCCGGAGGCGGATTATTAAGGGCTCGGCATGGTGCACTATGCCCTCGCCCTTAATTGCCCCCGCTGTGCGGGATCACACATCTGCATCTTACAAATTAAAGTGTGCGTCTTACATATGAAAGCCTCCGATTTATCCGCCTCTGGAGGACTCGTGCAAAAATCACGTAAAACCAAACTTTAAGGAGGTTGCCATGAAAAAGAAACACATCACCATCAGTTGCGTTCTGGTAGTCTGTATCATTTTTTCCGGACTGGCATTCGCCGACACCCAGCGAACAGGCCACCGCAAAGGTCTCGGATATAAACAACACCAAAAAGGCGGCAGCTTGCAGCTGTTGGCCGGATACCAGCAAAAAAACTTGAGGGTTCAAGTACTTTCAGAGATGACGGGGCAATCGGTAGAAGCCATTCAGCTCAAACTCAAAGATCAGCGCATGGGGATTGTAATGCAGGAGATGAGCATTAACCGTCAGGCATTTGGCAACGCGATGCAGGCTAAAGTGAGAGAGCGAATTAAACAGGCGGTTGCCGACGGAAGCATTACGCCGGAGCAGGAAAAAGAGATTCTCTTAAAAATAGATAATCGCATCAAACGGCGCGAGCTCATGAGCAAGCTGATTGAAAAAGGAATTGAAGATGGGACCATCACCCGGGATGAGGCCCGGATGCTCATGCGCAGACAGCGCTAAAACTGCATTCAAAAATCCGTCTGGGGCCCGACCGGGGTCCTAGGCGGATGGTTTCCGGCTTTTTAGCTCTAACCTCAATTGAGTGAATCTCAATTGAGGGGTATTCGGTATCAGACACTGGGTATTGGTTTTAAGGAATGAGTTTGATTTTTAATATATCAACCGAAAGGGTCATAGAAAATAATTACTCCAGACCACAAAACCAATACCTGATAGCCAATACCCAATACCGGCTAATTAGGCTTCGCTCAATTAGGGTTTAACTAAAAGGTATTAAAAAAACCAGTTCGCTCAAATCAGAAAATCACCGGCAGATGAATGGACGCAAACCTATTCTAGCGATGCTGATAGAAGAATGTACATGGAGATCTGCTGGTGCCGTTTTTCCCCTCAAGCGTTCAGAAAAGCGCGGCATATGTTCAAAGCAGTTTTCGGTTGCCACCACGCAGCAAAAAAACTATATAGTATAAACTAAACTGATCGGTTCCAGGTTCAAGGTTCAAAGGTTACAACCGCCGGAACGTTGAACCCTGAACCGCTCAGCCTAGGTATAAAAACGCGTTTTAAAACACCTGCAAATAGGACCAAACCGACCGCCATCGGGCTAGATCGGGATTTGTGAGGATCTGATATGATGTCTACAAGATGTTATCATCGTCTGCTGCAGTTTTTTGCCGTGGGTGGGTTATTGCTGGTGGCGGCGTCCTGTACGCTGGTCGAGGAACGGATTGATCGCACGGCGGGAGGGCCGAATGTGCCTGCCGATACAGCGGTGCACATGCGCCTGGAGTCTTCCGGGCAACCCGAAGAGATTGCGGCGCCCAAGGTGCCGCCGGGGCCTTTAAAAGTCACCATCACCGAAGCCATTTTGCTTTGCCTTGAAAACAACCGCTCGCTTGTGGTGCAAAGATTGGATCCCTCGATCCAGCAAACCTTCGAGGATCAGGAAAGAGCTGTTTTTGATCCGGCAATATACGCGGACGTCTCCGCCGGCAGGGTCAAAGGAGAACGGCTCGAAAGGTCCGGATCTGGAACTGAGGATTTTACCACCGATGGCGCCGAAGGCATCATTTCTTTAGAGCAATATTTCCCGACCGGCACGACGGTAGCCCTGGAAGCCGGCACGCAATTGAATGACGCCTCTCTTTACGAAGACATCTTTTATACGAACCGCCTGGGCATGACGGTGACTCAGGCGCTGCTGCGAGGATACGGAACGGAGGTGAATCTGGCCCGACTGCAGCAGGCACGCCTGGATACGCGCATGTCGGAATATGAGTTGCGGGGTTTTACCGAGTTTCTGGTGGCGGAGGTGGAACGGACCTATTGGGACTATGCGCTGGCGCGGCGTCAGATCGAAATTGTTGAGGAGTCCCTGAAAGTCGCCCGGCAGCAACTCAACGAAACCAGAGAGCTGATCGCCGTCGGCCGATTGGCCAAGGCCGAATTGGCGGCCGTCCAGGCCGAGGTTGCGTTACAGGAGCAGGCCCTCATCGAAGCCCGCACCAAAAAGGAATCAATGCGACTGCAATTGCTGCGCCTGCTCAACCCGTTAGGCCCCGGTCTCTGGCAGCGCGAAATTGATTTGATCCATCAACCGACCTTACCCGAAATCAAGCTGGAAGTCGTTGAGTTGCACGTGGATGTGTCGATGCGCATGCGTCCGATCCTAAACGAAGCCCGGCTGGAGATCCTGCGCGGCGATCTGGAGCTTGTCAGAACCCAAAACGGATTGCTGCCCTTAATGGATCTTTTCATCACGCTTGGCAAAAGCGGCTATGCCAATTCATTTGGCGAGTCCGTTCGCAATATCGACAAAGACAGTTATGACGCCCTGGCGGGGGTGAACTTCCACTATCCCGTTTTTAATCGGGATGCCAGGGCTCGACACCAGCGGGCGCTGCTGAGTCGAGACCAGGCCCAAAAAGCCCTTGAAAATCTCTCGCAGCTCGTGGAAGTCGACGTGCGCACCGCCTATATCGAGGTCAATCGCGCCAAACAGCAGATTGCCGCCTCCTCGGTCACCCGCATGTTCGACGAGCAAAAGCTCCGGACCGAAACCGAAAAACTGCGGGTCGGAAAATCAACCAGCTTTGTGGTGGCGCAAGCCCAGCGGGATCTGTTGGTCAGCCGGATCGCTGAGGTGCGGGCCCTTGCCAGCTACCTCAAGGCGCTGATCGATCTTTACCGGCAGGACGGATCGCTGCTCGAGCGCCGCGGCATTGTCGCACCCGGCCGGGAACCGACCAATCTTTCAGCCAAGTAAATTTATTTTCCACCCCTCACCTGCAACACAAATTTTTTGTGAATACACGCTGAATTTAGCGAAAACTAAATCGTTCTTTGAAAATCTGAGATAAGAGAAAGATTGAAGCGGCAAATTTTTACGAATTTTACACAAGCAACTAAAATGAATCAAAAAACATAAAAAAAATGTGCAGCATAAATTAATCAATCCGCCCGGTCGACATCAAGATATTCTCATCAGTTTCAACAGGGCGGCTATGCTTTATCCAATCCTGGTATTGCTGTTTATCTGGGCGGAGTAATTACCAGCATGATCTCATCCCCATCATCCACGTCCATTGCATCTTTCAAACGGGTGGGAGCGATTAATTCAATAATATTTTTGCCATGGACCCTGACATCTTCAGCCGGTGCGACTATGGCTCCGGCAATGCCCATGATCGATACCGGATACACATGTCCGTCACAAAAATTTGAATCCGGCGGCACCAGTTCTATGCTGCTTCTCTTGAAGAGCGCTTCGATATGGGGAATTTTTGCTTCCTCGACTTCAAGGTTGAGCGTACCCGGAAAGGGTTTGAACCCAAGTTTTTCCTGGCACTGATTCTGAACCCAATCAAGCTGGGTAAAAAAAGCCCCTTTTTTCTCTCCACTTACAATTTTTCCGGTTACGGTAAGTTTGTCACTCATTTTTAATAATTTATCGTATCCATAGCTATATTAGAAATCTCATATCCCAACCAAAATCATCCAGTAATTTTGGTATCGGCCCTTTATCCATTATCTTTAACCTGGATATCTACAAATTCCAAGTACATGGAATTTCACTCCCCTCCCCTGGCGGCCAGGGACGAGCTCAGTCGAGTCGCAGGGATTGAGAGAGGGGGATAAAATAGTTAGAACTCCTTCAACTTGAGCTTCCCGGATATCCGTATTCTTTAATTTTAGCCTTTTTTTTCATGTTGGCAAGAAAAAAAATGAGCAATCGTTGTGCCCCTTCCAAATCGGCGCAGAGGCCCATTCACTTTACAAATTACAATCACGCAACTATTATATAACTTGAATAATTCTCCAAATTGCATAAACAATATGATAAAGGATAGAAAATTATCAGGAAGTTTTTTTTCATTAAAAATTCGATCCTGAACCGGAGGATATAGCTGATGGATAGAGAAAACAATGTCTTTTACTGGCTGCCGTGTTCGGTGGTTTTTGTGAGTACAGCGCATGGTGCGGCACGTGACATCATGACGGCCACGGCCATGTTTGTGTCTGAAAAAGAGCCCCTGCTGGCGATCAGTGTTGCCCAGGGCCATCTCACGGAGAAACTGATACTGGAATCAGCTAAGTTTACCCTGGTTATCGCCGGCGCAAGCCACAAGCAGCTGGCCAAGCAGGTTGGCAGTGTCAAGGGGGATAATGTGGATAAATTTGAAAAATTTTCCATTAAATCCATCTCCGAAACATGGAGCCAGGCGTTAATACCTGAAGGAGCTGCGGCCTGGATGATTTGCAATGTTGAAAGCAGCCATGAGATTCAGGGGTACCGAATATTTATTGGACGAGTCGTTTCTCAGCAGGATACGGGAAAACCGCCGCTGATCTGGCACAAGGATGGATTTTTCAGTTTGCATGAGGTGTAAAGGGAAATACGCAAAGCGTAGACGGACGACGGATGCCAAAATTTAGAGGTCAGATTTATGAAGTCGAAAGTCGGAATTTCGAGGCACCAATGAAAAAAAACTGCTGTATTGCCGTTTTGGGTACTTTTGACTCAAAAGCCGAGGAACATCTTTTTCTAAAGCAACGTATTGAGCAAAGGGGATTATCTGTATTGACGATTAATGTGGGAACCGGGGCACCTTCTCCGATCAAGGTGGACCTGGATCTTTTCGACTCTGTCAGCGCTGATGGTAAAAGCCTTTTTGAGGACCGGGATACAGCAATAAATGCCATGCTTGATGAAGCCAGAATATTAATCAATCTCCTCCATCAGGAAGGAAAGATCACTGGAATCATATCGGCCGGGGGCGGAACCGGTACCTATATCTGTACAACGATTATGCGCCAGCTGCCCCTGGGAGTGCCCAAGATGATGGTATCTACTGTGGCCTCACGCAATATGGCAGATATTGTCTCAACAAAGGATATTACGATGATGCACAGTGTCGCAGATCTGCTGGGCGTCAACAGTATAACCGGCAATATCCTCGACAAATCCGCAGGCGCCATTTGTGGCATGGTTCAAAGTCAATGGCAGCCCGATAAACAAAAAAAACGCATTGCCCTGCCCTTTTTTGGATTTATCACTAGCGGGGCCGAATACACCCGCCGGGCGCTGGAAGCTCTGGGATACGAGGTGATTGCCTTTCATGCCAATGGAACCGGCGGTATGGCCATGGAAGAGCTTGCAGCCGAAGGATATTTTGACGGAATCCTGGATCTCGCAACCCACGAACTGGCAGACCACCTGATGAATGGTTATTGCGGCGCGATTGGGCCGCAGAGATATGAACCCGTCCCGCAACGATCAATTCCGCGCCTGGTGGTACCTGGCGGTCTGGACTGTGCGGTGCTAGAATTCACCCGTCAAAACGTCCCTCCCCAATACCAGGACCGGAAAATTTTTTACTATGACTTTCGATCAGCTATACGTCTCAACGCCGATGAATCAACTATCCTGGCGAATCAGCTTGCGGAAAAATTAAATCGGAATCCGGCAAATATAAAATTTTTGATACCAACAAGCGGATGGTCCGAAGCCGACCGGGAGGATGGACCCTTATACGATCCGAAAATGAACACAGTTTTTACCGAGAGGTTAAAAGCTATTCTCAATCCCCAGATCGAGATTCGCGAAGTGAATTATCATATAAACGACCAGGCTTTTGGTCTGGTCGCGGCCGATTTGATGGATAGTATGGTTCGAACCAGGTTATCTGGGGTTTAAAGAATTCGGAAGTGGGACCCGTCGTCGTCCCTGAAGGGTGGGACTATGCCGCGGCAAGGATGCGGAAGGTGGAGAACTAAAAAAAAGAAAGGGAAAAAAAGGGAAGGCTGATCATTGACGAGGATAAGTGCAAGAAAGACGGGATCTGCTTGTGGCTTGCGTGCCCAAAGAGGCAACTCATCTTATCGTCAGGAGCCGGATTGATCTGAAATCGTGATATTCGCGTCAAACTGCTGCGAAAACTCTCGTATCATCTTTAATTGATTATCACTAAGAACGCTGCCATTTTGCGGCAGCCCCTGACAGTCATCAACGCCCTTAAGGTAGCTGACATAGATTCTGTTATAGCGATTTATCACCCGGCCAACCCCGATTTCCAGGCCGCAGCGATACTGTTTTATCTGAATGCCTTCTTGTTCGACGGCGCTCAATAGCTGCTCGGGAAACTGGGGATGGGCTCTAACGTACACATCCCAGGTCTTGCCATCAATTGGTTTGGTTCCTTTTTGTATCGTAACCATTTTTTTTGTTAAATCTTGCGACTGATCAAAGGTATGGGGATGGTTCCTGGTATGAGTCTCGATGAAAACGATAGTGTCCATCCCGGGACGAGTGAAAATGTGAAATTTTCTTTTAGTCGGGGTACTGACTTTCCCCATTATCTCTATCTTTATATTGCCCGATATAGTCATATATTTTAAATCCGGGTTTACTTTAACGGATACCGAGCCGTATGTAAAAACTTTTTCATCGGTTACCTGACGCGCAGTTAACGTTTTTTCACGCGTCTCTCCCCAGAAAACACAACCCATAAAAATCAGCATTACTATTGGAATACTCAACCATGTCTTCATAATCTCTGCCTCAATTATTGATCGTGAACGAATTGGGGTTACAAAAAATTTGGGTATCAGGCTGCTCGTTGATGGTCCGGACACGCTTCCGGATGTATTCCTGAATTTCATTCATACTCAGCGCCGGTTCAATGGCATCTTCAGGACAAAGCCGAATACAGTTAAAGCAGTCGAAACAATTCTGATTAATCTGTGGATAGGGGGCGATGTCCACTGCCGCAGCCGGACAGACTTCCTCGCAGATGCCGCACTGGGAACATTTTTCCAAATTCACGCTTTTAGGTACGATCATCCAGGGGGCGTCAATTTTTTTCTTCATCTGTTCGGCTTGAACATGGGGCTGATAATCAAGGGTGCCGCTTGAAATGGGCGTGAAATCAGCGAATTCAAATCGACGCAGAAGCGATTGCACTAATTTTTCAATCTTTTGCAAGTCCGATTTATCCGGGTGCCCTTGACCGGCCGGAGTTGAAGCTTGCCACATCATTGAGTGCACCGCCAAGACCTTGGCCGCGCCCATGATGCTAAAGCCCTTTTGTTTTAAAGCGTTGCCCATTTGCCACAGCGCAACTCCGCTGCAAGCCTGGCCCCATGTTACAAAAGGTACTGCCATCGCCTTATCCATCGTCATCAGTCTGTCAATAAAGCTGACAATCGGCGGCACCGCCACATCCCGGTAGACCGGTGAGCCGATAAAAAGACAGGCCTGTTTGCCGGCCGCCCGAATCGAGTCGATAACCTCAGAGTCGTCATCCCCTTTTCCAAGATCCAACATAACAGCATCGACATTTCGCTGACTCATGCATTTTTTAATGGTTTCAGCAACGCGTCGTGTGGAACCCGCCGGTGAACTAAAAACTATAAAAAACTTGATATCCATTTCTTAACCTAACCATCTATATTATTATTAGGATTTCAATCTTTATCCTTATTACCTTTCGCCTTTGACCTTTCGTCTTATATCACTTCCAAAATAGCATTGAAATTGATTATAAAATTTAGGCATTCTGATAAAATAAAGATCTAATTTCTAACACCATGATACCGTATTAGCCCTTCCTGGGCCACAGACGCAACCAGTTTTCCTTGCCGGGTGTATATTTTCCCGTCACTTAACCCTCTGGCCTTGCCGGCATTCGAGCTTTTCATGACATACAACAGCCAGTCATCCATACGAAAATCCCGATGGAACCACATGGCATGATCAAGGCTGGCGACCTGCATCTCCGTTTCCCAGGGGCTATGGCCGTGGGGATACAGCGAAGGGGACAAGAGGCCGAAATCGGAAGCATAAGCCAGCAGATACTGATGAACCGCAGATTCATCCGGCAGCTGATCGATGGCCTTAAACCAGGTGCAGCGGACGGGCTCTCTTTTCTCAGGAGCGAACGGATTGATGGGATCTACGGTTCGCATCTCAATTGGTTTTTTGCAAAGGATTTTATCCCTGATCTTCAGCGGAATTTTATGGGCCACCTTATGCGCCAGTTCCAGTTCGGATTTTAGATCTTCGGGTCGCGTAACTTCCGGAGCATCGTCCTGGTGGTCAAAACCGGTTTCATTTATTTGAAATGAAGCGGACATATTAAAAATCGCACGTCCTTTCTGGATCGCAACAACGCGACGGGTGGTGAAACTTTTCCCGTCCCGGATGCAGTCAACATCATAGACAATTGGTTTTGTGGCGATCCCGGGCCTGAGAAAATAGGCATGCAAACTGTGGGCGCGGCGATCCGAAGGTACGGTCTGGTAGGCAGCCGAAAGTGCCTGGCCCAGTACCTGACCGCCAAAAACACTTCCAAAGCCAAGATCCTGGCTCTGGCCGCGAAATATATTTTTTTCAATTTTTTCCAGTTTCAGCAGCGTTAACAGCTCTCCCAGCACGTTATCTTCAACACAAACGCTCATCTTGATCTACCTTTCACTATAGTAAGAAATATGGCCTGCGTTTGTTGATATCATATTATTTTCTACCATTACAATAATAAGATTCGTTTGTACGAACATCCTTTAGGGTTCAGCGACCTTCTCAATGTTCGCGCATGTATTCACATTGCAATAATTCAAATAATATTATTGCACTGCAATTTTATTATTGACTACCCGGAGTATTCTGTGATTTATCAGGCGCAACTGCCTATCTAATCCGTTACAATTAATTGTTATCGCAATTAAACCGGGGCTCAGTTGATCAGGCGCATAGCCATATCTGCAAGGTCTGATAGAATCCAAAGTATTCGAACAAACATAAATATGGCGCATCGTTCAAAGAGGTGATTTTGACCCAGTCCGCTGAAGCACTTCTGATTGCCACCATGGATACCAAAGGTCAGGAAGCTCTTTTTATTTCAACCTGCCTTCAACAAGCCGGCATATCCGTTCAGACCATGGATGCGGGCATTAAAGGACACAGCCCCGTCCCGGTAAATATCAGTCGAACAGAAGTTGCTAAAGCCGGCGGAATATCGCTGGAAGAAGTTCAAAATATCGGTCATGAAGGTCAAGCCCTCGAAGTAATGACCAATGGAGCAATTGCCTGCGCTCAGAAGTTATATCTCCAAAACCGAATTCAGGGAGTCATCGGCCTAGGCGGTTCTATGGGTACGACTCTGGCCAGCGGAGTAATGCGATCTCTCCCCGTCGGGGTGCCCAAGGTCATGATTTCCACCATGGCTTCACGCGACACCAGGGCATTCGTGGGAACCAAGGATATTTTGATGCTGCATGCAGTATGTGATCTGGCCGGTCTGAATCGCCTCACCAGAAAAATACTTCGCAATGGCGCCATGGCATTAGCGGGCATGCTGCAACCGGCGCCGGTCACTGAAGATCACATATCAAAACCACTGGTTTTTCTTTCCACCCTGGGCACGACTGAAGCCTGCGCCCAGCAGGTGCGCCGGACTCTGGAAGAAAAGGGCAACGAAGTTGTCATATTTCACACAGTGGGCTCCGGCGGCGAGGCCATGGAAGAGATGATCGAGCCGGAGGGGGTATCAATCCTGGTGGACCTTTCACTGCACGAATTAGGAGATCATCTTTTCGGCGGTGATTATGACGCCGGTCCGGACAGGGGCAACACTGCTTTGCAACTGGGCCTGCCGACCATTCTTATCCCGGGTAATATCGATTTTCTGGTTAGCGGCCCCCTGGAAAACGCCCGGCGCCTGTTTCCCGACCGGCCTTATCACGTGCACAATGCGGCCATAACGGTGGTTCGTTCAACCCGTGCAGAAATTGAAATTCTTTCCCGAACTATTGCCAATAGGTGCAATGAGGCCGTCGGCCCGGTAAAGATGCTGATACCGATGGACGGATTTTCCGCTTTTGACAGCAAAGAAGGACCGTTATACGACCCTGACGCACCGCAACTGTTCGCCAAAACATTACAGGCGCATCTAAATGATCAGATGATGGTGAGTCTACTCCCCTGCCATATCAACGATCCGGAGTTTGCCCTGGCTATTTTGAAGGCTTTTGATCAATTACAGTCCGCGCAATGAGGGTGGCTTGAATATTCAACACAAAACCTTCCGATAGGGATTTCTAAACAATCTTGAGCTATAACAGTTGAAAAAAAACATAAAATTAGGGGCTTAAACGTAATATCAGAGTTGACAGCAAAATAAGTGATGTTTAATTTGATTGCAATTGAAATTATGACCTCACTTTGAAGGCAAATATCAACCTTCGTGTTCGGGCGGCGGGTAAGAGATCATGCCCAACGAACCAGAACAAGTGGGAAATGGAAAGTGTTTCGGTTAACTGACAGCAATAACAATTTTAAGACGGGAGGAAAGACAATGAAACTTAAATTAACAGTACTTTTAATGGTACTAGGAATGATCTTGCCGGGACTGCTTCCAGCCGCCGAGATTGTCACCGAAGAGGATATTATTAAAAGGGTGGTTGTGGAAGAAAATTTTATTAAGTTGGCAGATAATTTTATCGTCTTGTTTGATGCATCCAATTCCATGAAAAGACAGTACAAGAAAGGATCGCCGGAATCGAGATATGAAATAGCCAGAGCTATTCTGAAAGAGAAGGTAGCACAGTTGCCGGATTTGGGGTACAACGCCGGTCTGTACCTGTATACGCCCTACACGGAACTCGAACCGATGGCGCGCCTTGACAAAATGGGGTGGGCCGAAGCGGTGGACAGCATGCCGGCGGATCCCAAAGGACGGACCTTTTTAGCCCAGTCACTTCGCAAAATTGAACCGGTTTTGCAGGGATCGTCGGGCAAAACCGTCGTTTTCATATTCAGCGACGGTACTTACAGCCAGATTGAGGGCATCAGAGAGCCGGAAGACTATACCCAGGAATTTGCCGACAAATATAATGTCTGCTTCTATATAATTGGCGCTCCCCAGGACAATTTAGCCCAGAAACGACTGGGGGATATGGCCAAGGCCAACGCCTGCTCGCGGGTGATTCCGTTTAGTAAATTTATCGAGAATCCGGAATATACGACCGGCGCGCTGTATACCGTAAAGGCAACCGAGCGCATCGAAACGACTGCCGAAACAAGAATCGTCGGCCTCCAGATTGACAGCATACGGTTTGATTTCGATAAGGCAAGTGTCCGAACCAGCTATGTCGATGAAGTCGATGCTCTGGGATCGTTTCTTCAAAAGAACCCTGCCGCCTATGTGCTGCTCGAAGGCTATACCGATAGCACCGGGCCTGAGGAATATAACCTGGGACTGTCCCTCAGAAGGGCTGAAAGTGTATCGAATTATTTAATGGACAATTACATGATTGCCGGCGACCGCATCGTGGTTAACTATTACGGACCAGCCAATCCGGCTGCCAGCAACGCCACATCTAAAGGACGCGCAATGAACCGCCGGGTCGAAATAGCAGTTGGCGGATTATAAGAGGTTAGGTTATTCGGTTCAGGTTAACAGCCCCTAACAGGTATTGTCAAAACCTGAAATCGATCAAATAATTGTCTCCAGGTCATACCCACCTGACGGCTTGACTTATTCAGCGGTTAATAAGTTCAATTCGTCAGGTGTTTTTTTTGATACCGCATCTTGCGGCAAGTCAAAACTTGTTTGGATCATTGGAGCTTGGAATTTGGATATTGTTTGGTATTTGTAATTTGACGCTTGAAATTTTCTATATTCCGGGAACCCTTTATACTATAGGTATCCTGATCGACTTTTTTAATGTATTTGTGGGACAACTAGCTTCATCACCACCTTCCCCATTTAAAAGCTCGAAAGCCAGTTGGGTGGAAATTTCGCTGTGAACTTCATTGTGCCGGGTATCAAGATATGGTTTGGCCAATTGCCAGATGGTCTCGAATTTAGTTTTCATTTTTTGTCTTTTCTGCGCTGCGCAAGAATCCTTGTCATAAGGGCGCCGATACCCATGGGATCAATAACTTCCGATCGCAGCTTGGTTAGGGTATCCACAAATGCCCGGGCCGGTGGCGAAAGCACCTGTGCCTTTAAATAGGCGATGCTGACATCTAAGAGAATTTTGTGCCCCTTTATAGGCACCTCAGCCAGATAATTATTGTTGAGCTCAGCTGCCACCGCCTCTCGCACCAGAAAAGATACGCCCTCTCCGCGGTTAACTAGCTGTTTAATGAACTCGGTATTGCTCGTCTCCATTAATATATTGGGTGTACATTTTGCCTTCGTGAATAATTCTTCGACAAGCTTTCTGGTTCCCGAACCATTCTCTTTCATGATAAATAGCTCTTTTGATAATTCTTTAAACGAAATCTCCTTTATTTCGGCAAGATGGTGATCAGGAGCGACAATTAAGGCCATCTCTTCCCTGCTGAAGGGATAAAAATTTACCTCGGGGTGCTCAACCGCTTTGGCAATAACCGCCACATCAATTTTAAAATCGACTAAACTGTAAATCATGTCTGCCGAGCTGCCCTCATTCAGCTGGATTTTTATATTCGGGAATTTATTGTGAAAGGAGGTGATCATCAGAGGCATAAAATAACGAGCATACGCTTTGGTGGTTCCGAGGCGAAGCACGCCGCGTTTTAATTCCCGCATTTCATCGATGGCGTTTTCGATTTCTTTTTCATATTGAAAAACTTTTTCCGCGTATTCAAGTAGCGCTTTACCTTCGTCCGTCAGATATACTCGGCGCCCTTTTTTTTTAAACAGTTTTAATTCGCAATATTCTTCGAAAGACTTCACCTGAAACGTAACAGCGGGTTGCGTAATAAAAAGCTCGTTGGCGGCGGCGGTAAAATTTAAATTCTTTGCAGCCTTATAAAAAACACGAAGTTGGTTGAAGTTGAGCATGAGATGCAATTAATAGTTATTCGTTATTGGTTATTGGTGTCAGAGCCCGGATGGCGGAATTCCTTCCTCCGACACTTGTCCGCCTCCGGAGGATTCGATATTCGTTATTCGATATTCTGCGGTTTGCTTCTCCCAGGCCCTAAGTCCTAAACCGGATACCAAACATCCATTCCTTTGCCGTGCGCCTAAAACCTTACACCTTATACCTTACACCATAGACCTTACACCATAGACCTTATACCTTACACATACACCTGGTTTACACCTCACGCCTGTCCATTTTCCTTGCGCCGTGCGCCGTGTGCCGTGTGCCGTGTGCCCTACGCCGTTCCCTTACACCGTCTCCCTTTACCCAAACTATTTTTATACATTATTCACATCCATAAGAATAACTTATCAATAGCATAAGTATAATTGGATTGACAGTTTTTTTAATTTTGTTCATAAATAGCTGATTGCAATTCAGATTTATGCAATCGGTGCCTGATGCGATGGGCCTTATTTCCGTTTAATTTACATTATTGTTCTCCGGTGCTGTCATCCCTACTTCTGATCGGTACGTGCAAAATCTATGTTCGAGCGAATGCAGGCTCTATTAATAAGGATTAATCCCACAAAATTAGGAGGATGAAAATGGCCGATAATGAAGGAAGATTTCCGGATCCTCACGAATTCCAAGTCCCTCCCGAGCTTGAAGGCTGGGAAGAGATGTACCCGACTCACCACCTGTTTTCCAAGGACAGAGAAGAATGGGAAAAAGCTCAGTTCTGGTATCAAGACAAAATCCATGCCCCGGAACCATTACCACCGCTGGATTTAATCTTCCAGGAAGCATGGCAGATTTCGCTATCACAATATACAACAAGGGTATTTTGCATCCCTCCCGCCCAGGGCATCGCCCAGCGAATAGTGGGCGGCTATTTGTATATTTGCGCGATTGCCCCACCGCCGGATGAAATTATCGCTGAAAAAGCCGGGCATTTCGAAAAACGGGTATTTTATGTCTTTGAACACTACGATGAATTGTGGGACAAGTGGTTAACCAAATTTAAAGCCCTGGGTGAAGAAATGAGCGCAGTTCAGATCCCGCAAGAGCTGCCTAAGTATGTTCCCGACGATCAGGTCCTGCCGGCACCCACTGGTTTCTATGACAGCTATAACCTGATCGAGTCTTTCGACAAGCTGGTCAACCAGATGTTTAAGGGCTGGCAATATCATTTTGAAATGCTCAACCTGACCTATCTGGCCTATCTCATGTTCGCGGATGTTTCGCGTAAACTTTTTCCGGGGATCAGTGAAAGCGCCATCGGCAAGATGGTCGCCGGCGCTTATGTTTCCATGTTCCGCCCCGAAGAAGAGCTTTGTCGGCTCGCCCGCCTGGCGGTTTCTGCGGATGGCGTAGGCAACATTCTCAAGAGCACCAAATCCGCCGCCGACAAGGTTGCCGAGCTTCAACAATCAGAAGCCGGCAAAAACTGGCTGGCCGAATATGAAAAGTCAAGTGATCCCTGGTTTTACGTATCCTGCGGCAGCGGCTGGTATAACCACGAGGGCAGCTGGCTCACTGATTTGGACATTCCCTACAGCTATATCAAAGGTTATGTGGAAAGGCTGGACAGGGGCGAAACCATCGAGCGCTCCCTGGAAAAGATCGAGAAGGAACGCGATGAAATTGTCGCCGAGTACCGCAAGATGATCCAAACCGACGACGACCGTAAAGCTTTTGAGGATGCCTATAACACCATCAGAACCATCTACCGCTATGCCGAGGACCATCTCTTCTGGGTGGAACACTGGTTTCACACCATCTGGTATAAAAAAATCAGACAAATTGGATCCGTTCTGGTTGCCAACGGAATGATTAATGAGGTGGACGACATATTTATGTTCAACCGCTACGAGATTCCGCAGCTTCTGACTGAAGTTGCAACTGCCTGGGCTCTGGGCGTGGATATACCGGTCAGGGGTGGTTACTATAAATCCAAGGCCGCAAAACGCAAAAAGATCCTCGAGGCTGCCGTCGAATGGAATCCGACACCGGCGCTGGGCGTACCGCCCGAAGAAGTGGCCGAGCCGTTCACCATCATGCTGTGGGGTATTACCACCGACAAGGTTAAAGAATGGCTCAAAGGCGCTGATACAACGGCAGGTGCGGACCTCTCTGAAATCAAGGGTTTTGCCTCTTCGGCCGGCATGGCTGAAGGTCCGGCGCGGGTCCTCAAGCGGCTCAAGGACATTGTCGACCTGCAACCGGGTGAGGTTCTGGTTTGCCCGTCGACCAATCCATCCTGGGCCCCGGTGTTCACCAATATCAAGGCTGCGGTTACTGACATCGGCGGGCTGACCAGCCATGCGGCGATTGTCTGCCGGGAATATGGCGTGCCTTCGGTAACCGGCTGCGGTATCGCCACAGCCGCGATCCAAACCGGGGATATTGTCAAAGTCGATGGGGATACCGGTACTGTCACGATTGTCGAAAGAGCAAGTTAAATAGCCTCGCTTCGAGTACCCTTTCAGACATGCGTGATAGTGACAACCTTCTGCCCCTTCCCCGCCCGGGGAAGGGGTCCTAAAAGAGATTTTGGAGATTTTGCGGGAGGACAATAATGGATTTAATCCTGGATTTTCGCAAACTAAATAAAGGTTCGCTGCCATTGGTTGGTGGTAAAAATTCCAGCCTGGGCGAATTGATCAATGCCGGCATCCGGGTTCCGCCAGGATTTGCCGTCACCACCAACAGCTATTCGGTATTTATGGAAAAAGCCGGGATAAATGATACGATTTTCAGCCTTTTGGCGGATCTGGATCCCGAAAATATCAATGCGCTCAACCAAACCGCCGAAAAAGTCCAGGAAATGATCAAGACTGCCGTTATCCCCGGTGATGTCCAAAAGGCGATCGGCGAGGGTTATGCCCTGCTTTGCGAAAAATGCGGGATTGACGCCCTTCCGGTGGCAGTCAGATCCAGTGCGACCGCCGAAGATCTGCCCACGGCCAGTTTTGCCGGGCAACAGGACACTTACCTTTGGATAATGAGCGCTGAGCGGGTCATTGAAAGTGTCCGAAAGTGCTGGGCCAGCCTGTATACGCCGCGGGCCATCAGCTACCGGGTCAAAAACGACTTCCCCCACGAAAAGGTACTGATCAGTGTCGGTGTCCAGAATATGGTGAATTCAAGGGCAGCGGGGGTGATGTTCACCCTGAATCCCACCGACGGTGATATTTCCAAAGTCGTGCTTGAAGGAAGCTGGGGTTTGGGAGAAACGGTTGTATCCGGTTCCGTCAACCCGGACAAGTTCGTCGTCGACAAGGTCATGGGGGAGATCAATGAGCGGACCATCTCCACCAAGCACATTGAGTGTGTCTTCGACGTAGAAAAAGGAGAAACCGTCGACGCCGAGGTCGCCGAAGACCTGCAGTGCACCTGCTGTCTCGAGGACCGGGAAATAAGAGAACTGGTCAAAACAGCCAAAACCATAGAAGCGCACTACGGACGCGCCATGGATATCGAGTGGGCCATCGATAAGGATTTTCTATTCCCGGAAAATATTTTCATTGTTCAGGCACGCCCGGAAACCGTCTGGAGCCAGCGCAAGAAGGAATCGGTGCTCGGCAAAAAGACCGGTTACCAGTTGTTGATGGATCAGGCGATGAAACGGATCAAGCTTCCGGAATAATAAAATGGGTTCAAGGTATCAGTAAAGAAAGGGATAGGGTATAAGGTATAGGGTTTAGGGTATAGGGTATAGGGTTTAGGGTTTAGGGTCAAGGATCCGTCGCACGGCCTGGGGCTTCGGCCCGTTCTATACCTTCAACCTTACACCTTATACCTTACACCTCACACCTTATACCTTACGCCCTTTACCATTGTTCTGCATTACATCGCGTTTATTTTCGAGAAACAGAAAAAATTAGCCAACCCAAAGTTAGAGAGGAGAAACGTATCAAAATGAAAGACATGAGAGATTTTGTAGCCCAAGGTGAAGAAATCGGACTGTGTAAACGGATCACCGCCGAAGTCGACTGGAATTTAGAGCTGTCACATATCGCCAAACTAAATGAAGAGGCCAGCGGTCCGGCGCTGCTTTTTGAAAATGTAAAAGATTATGACACGCCGGTCATCACCAGTGTCTGCACCACGACCCAGCGGCTTGCTTTAATCATGGGATTGCCCCTCGAATCCACCCTGGTAGACCTTTACAATGAATGGGCCAAACTGGGTGATAACCTGATACCGCCCAAGACGGTGGAATCCTCAGCCGCACCCTGTAAAGAGAATATCCTGACAGGCGACGACATCGATCTTTTCAAATTTCCCGTTCCCCAGTGGTATCCCCTGGACGGTGGCCGGTTTATCGGCACCGCGCATTTCATCATTTCCAAAGATCCTGAAACCGGCTGGGTTAACCTGGGCACATACCGCAGCCAGCTTCTCGGCAAAGATAAGATGGGGACCCAGTTCATCAAGGGCAAACACGCCGACATCATGCTGAAAAAATACCAGGCCATGGGCAAACCCATGCCGGTGGCCTCGGTCATCGGATGCGATCCCCTGTTGTTCATCCTTGGAGCGGCCCGCATCTCAGCCTTTACCTCCGAATACGATGTCGCCGGCGCGTTGCGGGGTGAAGCCGTGGAAGTTGTCAAAGGCGAAACAGTGGATCTTCCCATTCCGGCCACAGCCGAAATCGTCATAGAAGGTGAGGTGGATGCCGATAAATTTATGGAAGAAGGACCTTTCGGCGAATACACCGGCTACTATTCCGGCGTCGGCACAGATCCGCGAAATTTTATCGATGTTAAATGCGTCACCCACAGAAACAACCCGATTTTGTGGGGAACCACCGTCGGCCGGGCCGTCACCGATACCCACATGACCATGGCACTTTCATACGGCGCCACTCTTTGGCAGCAACTTTTGGCCATGAAGATACCCGGTTTAAAGGCCGTCTACTGTCCGCCGGAAGGCTCCGGCCGCTTTCTGGCCATTATCTCAATGAAGCAGATGTATCCGGGCCACGCCGACCAGGTATTGACAGCCGCGATTTCAACAGAAATGGGCGCTTACGGGCTGAAAACTGTGATCGTCGTCGACGAAGATATTGATCCCTGGGATATTCCCCGCGTCATGTATGCCTTAAGCTTCCGCTTCCAGCCCAATCGATCCCAGGTCATTAAACGCGGTCGGTCCACACCGCTGGATCCCTCCTTGCCGATAAATGCCCGAGAAATCACAGGCCGACTGCTGCTGGACGCCACGATTCCATACGATTGGAAAGATAAGCCGATTCCAATTGAACTGGATCCGGAGATGGTTGAAAGAGTCAAGGGGCGCTGGTCGGAACTGGGGCTATAGGGAAGCTGAAAGCTCAAAGGTAAAGGCTCAAAGCCCTGCCCCGGCAGGGTAATGAGCTTTCGCTATAACTTCTGAGCAAAACATTCACATCAATATAGAACCTATGATTCCTAAAAACTTATAACATCAAACTTTGGGCTTTCAGCTTTGAACTTATAATGGGAGGTATGCCGTGAAACCAATTCGCTATAAGCAGGAAATGGTGGATGAATTTTTATCGGACGGGTATTGGACGCATGAGCTTTTTTATGATTTCTGGCAAAGAAACGCCCGCGAGTTTGGGGACCAGGAAGCCCTGGTTGATTCCAAGTACCGCGTTACCTGGGCTGAAGCCAAAAATCTGGTGGATGCCATTGCCTTCACCTGGGTACAGATGGATATTCCTCGATCATCCAGAATCATTATTCAATCGCCGAACAGTGTGTATGGCTTTCTGGCACGAATTGCGGCTGAAAGAGCCGGCCTGATTTCTCTTACCGTTTATCCGTATTTGCGGGAAAGAGAGTTGACTTACATGGTGGAGAGAACTGAGGCCGCCGCCGTTGTCATTCTAAATGAATACCGCAATTTCAATTATCTTGAAATGTACAAGGATCTTCAGAAGCAGTTTCCGCATCTGGAAAAGATTTTTTTATTCGACGACGAAGTACCGCAAGGCGCACCGGAAGGAACCTATTCGCTAACCCAATTAGCACAAGCGGCAGCTCAAAAACCCATTGACGAAGATGTCCTCAAAGCGCGACGCTTAGACCCGATCGGGGATGTGGCCCTGCTGACAACGACATCGGGAACCACCGGCATACCCAAGCTGGTGGAATGGCCCACAGCCCCGCGCGTATGCACCTCCAAAGGCCGGGTAGACATATGGGGCCTTACCAACCAGGACACCACCATGGCGATTGCACCCCATGCCGGAGGGGCTGCCGGCACCCTCACCTATTTTGCCGCTCCGCTGGCCGGCGCCAAGACAGTTATGCTGGAAGAATTCGATCCGGAAGCCGCTTTGGCCCTGATTGAAAAGGAAAAGGCCACCGCCATCGGTGTGGTACCGACCCACCTGGTCAGAATGCTCGAAATCGATGCCTCCAAATACGATTTGAGTTCGCTGCGTTTTATCCGCTCCGCCGGCGGCTATCTCTCTCCCCAGATAGCTGAAGAGGCCGAAACCGCCTTCGGAGCCAATATCACCAGTGATCTGGGAACCCAGGATATGGGCTCGGTTTCCGGCTGCCGGGTAGAAGATTCCAAGGATCTTCGACGCCGGACCGTCGGGCGCATGCTGCCGGGCAACAAGGTCCGCCTGCTGGACAAAGACACCGACGAACCGGTAGCTGATGGCGAACCCGGTGTTCTGTATTTCAGAGGACCCCACGCACCGGCCGGTTACTACCGGGATGAAGAACTCACCGCCACCGTCTTCGATCCAAAAGGATGGACCACAACCGGGGACATCGTTAAATTCGATCAGGAATGTCTATGGATCCTGGGGCGGGCCAAGGACATGATCATCCGCGGCGGGCAAAATATTTATCCGGCGGAAATCGAAGGACTTTTAAATGATCATTCGAAAGTCGCCTCGGTCGCCGTGGTGGGTTACCCGGACCGGGAAATGGGTGAGCGGACATGTGCCTATGTCATCCCCAAAGCCGGCCAGGAATTCGTCTTTGAAGAAATGGTTGAGTTCCTCAAAGGAAAAAAACTGGCCATGTATAAACTCCCCGAACGTCTTGAAGTAGTACATGAATTTCCCGCCGTCGGCGATTCGGGGAAAGTTAATAAGGAAACTCTGAAAAAAGAGATCGCGGAGAAAGTGGCAAAAGAAGCCTGAAATTAAGGAATGGATTCTATTTTAAATGTTTTTTAATTAAAAAATAATCCATTCATTATTACATTAACAGACAAACAAGGCTTCAAATCATTTCTATGTGGTAGCACATAAATGTTTAATTCGTAGAGAGCAGGTTAATCTATGCCAAAAACCGTTCTTGTCATCTCCACTTTGAACACCAAGCAACCGGAGACGTTGTATCTCAAAGATAAAATTAAAGCGTGTGGTCTCCAACCGCTGCTAATGGATATCTCCATGCGAGGAACAATAGCTTCCCTTGCCGATATAACCCCCGATCGTGTGGCCGCTGCCGGTGGTGGTAATTTTGATGAAATCCGCAATTCTAAGGATCGTACGCAGATTACCAATATTACAATAGCGGGGGCATCGAAAATTGCCAAACAGCTGCAGGCGGAGGGTAAGATCCACGGGGTTACCGGCATGGGAGGCGCAACCGGAACGTTTATGATCACTGAGGTGATGCGGACGCTCCCCTTCGGTGTTCCCAAATTGATGATTTCTTCTGCCGCTGCTCTGCCCGGGCTTTCAACCCGGTATATCGGAACCGGTGATATTACCCTTTTTCATTCGGTTATTGAGTTATCAGGGCTCTCAGATCTACTTAAAAATGTCTTTGACAGGGCAGCCCATGCTATTGCCGGTATGATTCTCGGGGAAATGACTCCACCGAATACGGGCAAAGGAAAGGCCATTGCCATGACAATGCTTGGACCCTGCGATAAATGTGCAAATGGGGTTCAGAACGCCTTGCAAGAATCCGGATACCAGGTCATTGGTTTCCATGCAGCCGGAATCTGCGACCGGGCCATGGAGGAAATGATCTCACTTGAAATGTTTCAGGGAATTATTGATTTAGCCCCTGGTGGAGTTGGAGAACATCTTTTTGGTTTTATGAGAGATTCAGGCCCAAACCGCCTGGAATCTGCCGGGAAAGTCGGAATACCTCAAATCATATCCACCTGTAGTGTGAACCACATAACACCTTCAAAATCCAAATATACTTCGGAGCACAGGCAACGACGAAAATATGATCTGGATAACCTTCGCACCTGGCTGCGTATTTCCCCGGATGAATTAAATAAGGTCGCCAATGCTTTCGCGGAAAAACTGAACCGAGCCCGGAGCCCGGTAAGAATTTTGATACCGCTTAAGGGATGGTCCTCGGCAGATCTTCCCGGAAATCCAACCTATGATCCGGCCGAAGACCGATTGTTTACTGAAGTTCTGCGGAAAAAACTCAAGACCGATCTTCAGATAGTGGAAGTCGACGCCAACATGGAAGATCCGGAATTCGCGCAGGCGGTAGTTGAAAATGCGTTGAAAATATTTTAATAAAAATAAAATTTGAAAGAGGAAATTCATGCCAAAACGAATAGTAGTAGGAATCTCAGGCGCCAGTGGCGTAACTTACGGCGTCCGGCTACTCAGTTTACTGGAAAAAACCGATTATGAAAGCCATCTGATCATATCCGATTCAGGAAGGTTAAACATCAAGATCGAAACCAATTACAAGCCTGATGAAGTTGAGGCGATGGCCGACCACGTTTATGAACACAAGGATATAGCGGCCTCGTTGGCCAGTGGTTCTTTTTTGACTGACGGCATGGTGGTGGTACCGTGTACCATAAAAACACTATCCGGTATTGCCAATTCCTACAACGAAAATCTACTGGTCAGAGCAGCGGATGTAACGCTGAAAGAAGGACGCAAATTGGTGCTCGTTGTTAGAGAAACGCCGCTTCACAAGGGACATTTGCGGCTGATGACCATGGCCGCTGACATGGGCGCCCATATCCTGCCTCCGGTACCCTCCTTTTATCATAAGCCCAAAACCCTCGATGACATCATCGATCAAACGATTGGAAAAGTATTCGATTTTCTGGGCATCAAACACGATCTATTTCAGCGCTGGGGTGAAAACCAGGTAAAAGCCGTAAAACAGGACAGCCCGCTAAAAGCCCTATAAAAGCTGAGCCTTAAACACAAACTGGCTGAACATCGAATCCTCCAGAGGCGGACTGCAAGCATCGAACGTCCAACATTTTCATTAAGCCGCCCAAAATCACCCCCGGGTATAAATAGTTTAGCGCCTATGGAGAAGAACCCGTCCCTGAAATTTAAAAATCCTCTTGCATCCCGTCTCACAAACTTCTAATATCCACCTCGCTGTCGTTTATATCAAATTTTAGGTAAATTACATCTTTTTTGATTAATCAACTAAAAGTTAATTTTTGCCATATGGATTACGATAACCTAAATTGAGTGTTGGTGGCGGTCATCGCAAAAAAGATAAAGATTATGAAAATCACCAAAGCAATATACTGGACCGAACCGTTCGAGTTGACACGGCCGTACACCATCGCCTACGAGCGCATCGATTCAGTTGAAAATATTTTTGTTTGCCTGCAGACAGAAGATGGTTCGATTGGTGTGGGAGTTGCCGCTCCGGACGCAGAAGTCACCGGCGAAAGCGTGCAGGATTGCCGTCAGGCACTGGAGAGCGGTCTCGAGTCCTTGGTTATGGGTGCGGATATCCGACATTTAAGAAATATTCTGAGAAATGCGGAGAACAGCATGCCCACCCAGCCTGCGGCCCGGGCCGCAATCGATATTGCGTTACATGATCTATGGGCCAGGCATCTGGGTTTGCCGCTGGTTGATTTGCTGGGACGGTGCCACCGGTCGTTGCCGACGTCTATTACCATCGGGATAAAATCCGTGGCCGAGTCGCTCGAAGAAGCAGACGAGTATAAGGGACGGGGTTTTAAAATTCTCAAAATCAAAATCGGGCAGTCGGTTGAGCAGGATGTGGAATGTCTGAGTCAAATCCGCCAGCACACGGGCCGGGACATGATCCTGCGGGTGGATGCCAACCAGGGGTACTCACGGGAGGAATATAAATATTTCATTGATCAAACCGATTCACTAAACCTGGAATTTATCGAACAACCATTACCGGCCCGTGATCTGGACAGCATGCGCCGGCTGCCTGAATCGATGCGGAAAATGACGGTGGCCGACGAGAGCCTGCTCGATGCCCGGGATGCCCTCGAATGCTTGCAGCCGCCGTTTGCGTTTGGTATCTTCAACATCAAGCTGATGAAGTGCGGCGGCATTGCTGCGGGGTTGCAGATCGCTGAACTCGCCAATCTGGCCGGCATTGATTTGATGTGGGGATGTATGGATGAGAGCAGGGTCGGCATCGCCGCCGCCCTGCACGCCGCCCTGGCTTCTCCGGCCACCCGCTACCTGGATCTGGACGGTAGTCTGGATCTGGCCAGGGATCTGGTGGAAGGCGGTTTCGTTCTCAAAGACGGTGAGTTATCTGTAACCGACCAACCGGGACTCGGGGTGAAGTGGATTGCGGATTGCAGATTTCAGATTGCGGATTGAAAGGATTACCAATCAATATCCCGTTTCGGCCATTTGAATTTTGGTTATTTAAATTTATTTGATTTGAGCTGTTGTTGGGGTTTTTCAACCCTGAACGTTGAATCCTGAACCGCTCAACCTATGCTTACCTATGGATACTGCACTTATTCTAACAAACGGACGGCTGGAGACTGACGATGCGAAGACTGCACATGGTCTTATTCGAGGAACCAGCCGCTTTAAGATCGTTGGTGTAATTGATCCGGTAAGCGCCGGGAGAGATGCAGGCGAAGTCCTGGACGGTCGGCGCAGAAACATACCCGTGTATGCATCGATCGCTGAATTTATGGAACAGAAGCATCAAAAACCGGATTTCGGCATCGTCGGCGTCGCGCTAAGCGGCGGGAAGCTGCCGGAGGACTGGCATAAAATTCTGCTCGAAGCTATCCAAAGCTGTATTAACATCATCAGCACCATGCACTACCCATTAAGTGAAATCCTTGTACTGCGGGAGGCGGCCCGCAAAAATGGTGTTCAAATCATGGATCTTCGCAAGCCCAAACCCATCGACCAGCTTCACTTTTGGAACGGTGAGATCTATAAAGTCCATACACCTCGAATAGCCGTCCTCGGGATGGATTGCTCCATCGGCAAAAGAACAACCTGCCGTTTTATAGAGGAAACGTGCCGCAAAAATGGAATTCAGGCTGAAATGATCTACACCGGGCAAACCGGTTGGTTGCAGGGATACAGGCACGGATTTATTTTCGACGCCACGCTCAATGATTTTGTCAGCGGGGAACTTGAACATGCTATCGTGGAATGCAACCGTCAGTCTTCTCCGGATTTGATTCTTATCGAAGGCCAATCCGGCCTCAGAAATCCCTCCGGTCCCTGCGGTTCGGAAATTATTGTCTCGGCCAATGCAAAGGGAGTTATTCTGCAACATGCGCCTTTCAGAACACATTATGAAGAGTTGGAGCGCCTGGGCTGCCGATTACCCGATGTCGCAGACGAGATCAAATTAATAAAAATGTACGGCGCTGAGACCCTGGCCGTTAGCCTGAACGGAGAGGGAGGAACCGGGGAGGACTTAATCCGTTACCGGGACGAACTTACGCAAAGACTCGGGCTGCCCGTCATCCGACCGCTCCAGGAAGGGGTCGTAGGCCTGTTGCCGGTTATTCAACATTTTATATCTCAAACCTCGGAGTGAAAGATGAACTCCCGCAGAAAAAAAAATCGCCAATCTAGTCGTAAGCCAGTTCAAGTTCCTGCTAAAAAACGATTTCCGGTCATCTGGGTATCTTTGATAATTGTGGTCGCCGTTGGGGCGATCATACTGGTGGTAGCCAAATTAAAATCAACCACACAGAATCAGATTGCTAAGTCCGATGCGAAGATACCGCAAGCCCTATCGACCGCAGCATTGGATAAAGACAAGGGTTTTGAAAACCTTATCGGTCGTTGGCTGCGACCGGACGGAGGCTATATCATCGAGATCCGCAGCATTCGCGCTGATGGTCGGATGGATGCCGCCTACTTGAATCCTCGCCCGATAAATGTCGCCCGGGCCGAGGCTTCCTGGAAAAAGGGTAAACAGGAGCTGTTCATCGAACTGCAGGATAAGGGCTACCCGGGCTCGACGTATACGCTGGACTACAACCCCGATCAGGATGCATTTACGGGCGTTTACTTCCAGGCGACATTAAAGCAGGCGTTTGAAGTAGTATTTGTCCGGCAAAAATAATCTAATTAATCCGCTCTGAAAATAATGAATTGCCACATAGACACCAAGACACAAAGTGAAACCTTTGATTAATATTCTTCTTCGTGTCTTAGTGTATTTGTGGCGAAAATGTTTTTACATAAAATGCAAAAATTTCACTACTAAGACTCTACCCTAACATTGCATAAATTCTTGTCATCTAGCCTGGCCGTTATGTCTGAGATCGTTGCTTTTTCCGGGCTGATGCTGGATGCTTGATACTCGATGCTGGATATCTAACAGTACACTATCGGTGAAT
>Ga0209260_10000196_pt1 | contig 41127 bp, 44 predicted proteins | sample WorMetTypGCAVOLI_FD_187421 | JGI IMG/M metagenome (GOLD analysis project Ga0209260, IMG submission 187421) | Marine gutless worms symbiont microbial communities from Max Planck institute for Marine Microbiology, Germany - Olavius algarvensis... ...
GTGCCCGCCGATACCGGTCGGCACGGTGGCCGACCCTGCGACAGCACAAGACCAAAGTTTTTTTTTGATTAAAATGTCCGCTTTTCGGGCCAGCGGCGTCGCTGAACCTTGAACCTTCGATCCCTGAATCCAGAACGTGCGTTTGGCAAGTCCCCTAAATGCTTTTCGCTGGCATAATAATATGCTATAAGAAAACTGCTGCAATCACTTAAAAATTGGAGGCTTAAAATGTCAATAAACGTCACATGGTACAGTCACGCCGGGTTTTTAATTGAAACCGATAAGGCCAAGCTGCTGGTGGATCCTTTCATTACGGATAATCCGCTCGCGCCGGTCAAATCCGATGAGGTACAGGCCGATTACATTTTTGTATCCCATGGCCACGGCGATCACGTGGGGGACAGCATACCGATAGCCAAGCGTACCGGGGCCATGGTGGTATCAAATTACGAAATTCAAAACTGGCTAGCGTCCCAGGGCGTGGAAAACGTTCATCCGCTGCATATCGGCGGCGGATTCGACTGGCCCTGGGGACGGGCCAAATTAACCATCGCCCATCATGGATCGATGCTGCCGGACGGCTCGTATGGCGGCAACCCGGCTGGTTTTCTTTTTTACATCGATGATAAAAAGATTTATCACGCCTGTGACACGGGGCTGTTTTATGACATGAAACTCATCGGTGAAGAAGGTATCGACCTGGCAATTTTACCGATTGGCGATAATTTTACCATGGGCCCTGACGATGCCCTGCGTGCCGTAAAACTGATCGAACCCAGGCAGGTGGTTCCGATCCATTACAACACCTTTGATGTGATCAAACAGGATCCGCAGGCCTGGGCGATCAGGGTTCAAAAAGAAACGGAAGCGGCTGTGGTGGTGATGAAACCGGGCGAGACCATTGAGCTCTAATACAAAGCTCAATCTGAAATGTGGCTGGGTGGCGGCCTGAGGTATGTTGGCAAAAAATGCAAATTATTCGGGCGGTTTCAGGGTGTTTAAATAGATGATCCACCCGTTTATTGGTATAAATGACCATGGCGTGAGAAAATGAGCACTAGAGAGAAAATTCAGCGGGAAATTCGGCGACGGGCACTTGATCGAGCTGAACTTCACCATCAGGAGGCCGCAGATCGGCAGTACACGCGGTATACCATTGATGCTCTGGCGGAGGTAACTGGACTGCCCCGCTTGGAGCTGGAGACCATCGCCAACGAAGTAAGGGCATCTTCTTATGGGACAGGCCAAGATGGGTTCTTCTCAATCAAGAATCAGATAATTAGGGTCGGTTCCGCGTTGGTACCGCTAATCATTGTCGCCTGGCTGATAGTGGCGATAGTATAAACGGCTTTGCAAAAAGCTCATCTACGGCGTTGCGCTTCACCTTTCGTCATGGGGCCGTACTGTTCGTACGACTCGCTGCGCAAGGTTGGCACGTCTTGTATATGAACTTTTTGCGAAGCCGTTTTTTTATGGAGAATGCTGTTATAAAAACTGAAAATGGTTTCCTCAACCTGAGGAGTGAACTAGATCCCTCAGCCGGACGGCTTGCAGGACGGTGCGGCAAACCCGCCCGATCCGGACGGTATCCCCTGGGCCCTGACGCAGCCGGCCGACATCAATTTTTCCACATCGGCGCACTCGCATTCGGGACATTTGGGAGGCGGATCATTGGCGGACAGTGTCAATTCTTCAAAACAATTACAGCACGCTTTGCATTGGTATTCGTATATCGGCATGAGTCAGACAGGCTCCTTCTCAAAAATTTGAATATATAATAACGTCTATCCCGGCCAAGTCAAGCTCCAAAAACATGAATCACTTGACATAATTAGGCAGATTTAGAATACCTAATCCGACGGAGCTTCAATCCAACAACTTTCTTTGGTTTTCCAAGAAAAATTTTCAAGGGTGCCAGCTCAATTATGCGGTCGGCCGAAACGGAGGACAACTCCTTAAAATTTTTATGACAATAGCCCACCGACTGATGGCCATTGTATTCGCTTAAAATGGGATAACCGTGGGTGCGGCAAATAATGGCTCGCGAACCGTACAGAAGGCAGGCACCATCCTCCAGCAACGGGCAGGGCCCAAAGGAAGAGGCTAGCCGGGCTCTGTACCGGATATGGCTGGCCTGTTCGGGGGATAATTGCAGCAGTGCACGGGCAAAGGCAAAAGCTTCGATTGGAAAAACAGTAATATGACGCTGGCAACAGTTGCCGGGACAACCTTTTTTGCAGGTAATATATTTCCCGTACCTTTGGCGAATTTCGTAACAGAATTGATCAACTTCAGCAATCAATTTTTGATAATCCCTAAGCACTTGCAATCGCAAATTCCTTTTATTACAGATTTTGACAAATTGAGACCTATTCATTATACATAATGTATGCGAATAAGTTGGTCAGCTATATTGTGTCATGTTTATCTCTGCATCAATATTTTTTGTAACAGACTGATATAGCTTGATAAACAACTTTATAAAACGACCTGCATTGCCTAAAATTCAGACGAACTCAAAGGCAAATACAACACCGAGCGAATATTATGATCATTATTACCGATGCCCATATTAGCAAAGCCAGGGGGAATCATACAGCCTTTTTTACAATGCTTGCGGCCATTGAAAGAACTGAGCATGATCTGATCTTTCTGGGGGATATTTTTGATCTATGGATTGCTTTGCCCCGTTATGAAGACGACATTCATATAAAATTTATTGCCTGGTGCCTGGAACAGAAAAACAGACGCACAATCGGGTTTTTGGAGGGCAACCATGAATTTTTTCTGGCAAGTCAACGGGCCGAAGCTTTCACATGGTGTTCAAATGATGCCTGGTGGCAGGATGGCGCCGGAACGCTTTGGGTGCACGGCGACCAAATTAACCGCAGAGATAGGGCATACCTGGCCTTTAAGAAATTGAGTAAAAATCACATGGCAAAATTAATCCTCCGAAGCCTGCCTTATGGACCTGAGATTACAAAATCAGTCAAGCGGGGATTAAAAAAAAGAAATAATACATTTCGTATGCAGGTTCCCTGGGATGAAATTAAATTCTTTGCAAACAACCGATTTGCCGCAGGGGTCGATACTATTTTTATGGGTCATTTTCACCAGGCATATTGCTACCGCAATCAAGAATCAAAAAAATTGTACCTTTTACCGGGTTGGCTCAACACCCAGGAAGTTACTCTGTATCAGAAAAATCCAAGTACAATATCAACGATGCCTTGGCGAAAACTGTTCTAAACCGGGTTCATCGGTGTTGCAGGAAATAAGCCATCACTGGATTGAGCTCTGAGGAGCCGTTGTCAATTAAAATCAGGGTCAACAGCGCATCAGAAATGCTCAGCAGGATCGGCGTTCAGAGATTTTTTTTTCCCGCTTTCTGGCATCATTCTGTTAAATCGCGTAATCGCAACAAATGGCAGCATCCTTATCGGATCTACGCGCATTGGGGGTTTTGTCAACATCATCCGGACCAAATAGCTGCTGATAGTCGATCTGGCCGGGTTTGTTCATGGACGCCAATTTACCGGCAACGTCTGCCAGGGTGTCAGGTTTAATCGCGTTCGGCAGACGCTTTAGCCTCAGATAAATTCGTTTGATTCTTTCGACCTGTTGCAGAAACTTTCTGATCAAAAAATCCACTCCAATAACCGAACTCGTGTCGTATATTGATACCGGCGGTCTTAAAACATTGGAATTGGGAGATACGAGAACGTAGGGTTTTATCAGGGGTCTGCGTGATATTCCCATCCGTTTGGGAATTATTTTATTTTCAATCAAAACTTTTCTCAGCACCTGGATTCGTTTTGTGTTTTCTTCGAGGGGTGATTCCACGGATTGATACTGGCGTCCGTCAAACACCAGAAATTCTCCGGCGGCTGTAATTTTAAGGCTATATGGGTAATTTTTGGATTCAACAAGATAAATATCAAGAAATTGATTGATCAGGAGATGGTCAATCTGGGTGGCAAGTCCGTTGTTTTCAATCTTCAAGTCATGAATTACGGCCCAGTTACGGGAGTCGGCGCAGTAAAAATTGATCAGATGAGATGCATTTTTGCCCCCCTCTCCACCGGGACTTAAATTTTTTAGCTCTCTTTCAATCAGAAACTTCTTTTTGGGGCTCAAGTTCAAGGACTGCAGCGCCCTCAGCTGTTCAATGGCTGCCGCTTTGCTATCTCTTTCCTTAATCAACATGGCGCAGGCTCACAGACTTTAATTTCAGTATTATTTTAACACCGGAAAATAGGTAGATAGCGGATTAGAATCAACGTCAACGGACAAATATCCGTTGACAAGTTGATCGACCCCATTGAATTTGGCATATATTCAGTGGCTTATATAGAAAGCCAATCCCCCTTACATACCAACTACCACAACTGTATCGGCCCAAAGATGCCTAGACTTTAGCCCTTTTTCAATTTTGAAAAGCCTTCGCAAATGTGATATCTTAAATTTCAAGATTTAATCGAAAATTTTCAACCGTTTGAAGATCGGGGAATAAGCCCAATCGTTTTTTATTGCCACAAAATGCACAATCCCGCTTACAGCGGGACTAAGCTCTTAATATCGGGGGATTATTGGAGAACGATGAATATGAGCCTAATCAAAGGAATTCAATACAATATACGGGGCCTGGGGATGGGATTAAAGACCCCCAAGCTGCTTTTACTGGGTCTGATCCGCTTTATCGGGGTGATTATCATCTCGCTAGCTGCAGCCAGCCTGATTCTGGTCTATCATCAAGCGATACTGGACTTTATGTGGAGCAAACCGGAAAACAGCTGGACGCTGTGGCTATGGTACCTGCTTTCATGGCTGCTTTCGGCCGTGCTGGTCGGGTTGTCAGCTGTCTTATCTTACCTGATTTCACAAATTCTATTCAGCGTATTGATCATGGATCTGATGTCGCGCATCACTGAAGCGTCGGTCACCGGCAAGGTCCAGGTGCCGAGCAATATCCCCATGTGGCAGCAATTCTTATTCCTCATCAAGCAGGAAATCCCCCGCGCAACGGTTCCGGTATTGCTAACCTTGCTGTTGATCATCGTCGGCTGGTTAACACCTCTGGGGCCGGTGGTGACAGTTATTTCCTCGGCCATAGCGGTAATTTTTTTGGCTTGGGATAATACAGACTTGATCCCGGCCAGACGGCTAATGCCGTTCGGCGAACGATTTGGGGTATTGCGGCGCACGCTGCCATTTCATTTGGGTTTTGGGCTTCTATTTTTGATTCCATTTCTCAATATTCTGTTTCTCTCGTTTGCCCCTGTCGGTGCAACCCTTTACTTTATCGACCAAAATAAAGAGTGACCTGATGGAAATTAAAAGCGCTGATAAACTCACCAACCTGACATGGCTGAACCTGTTTGATGTCGACTACGTCGATCAGAACGGTCGCCACAGATCGTGGCAAATTGCCTCCAGATCCAAGGCGCCAAAATGTATTAGCGGGAAATTTAATAGGCCCGATGCCGTGGTTATCGTGCCATTTCACACCGCTGAAAATAAAGTTGTTATTATAAAAGAGTACCGGGTACCCCTGGCGGATTATGAATATGGTTTTCCGGCCGGTCTTATCGACCCGGGAGAAACCATTGAGCAAACGGCCCGACGCGAATTGCAAGAGGAAACCGGCCTGATAGTTACCCGCTTTCGCAAAATCAGTCCGCCGGTATATTCCTCAGCCGGCATGACCGATGAATCAGTGGCAATGGTGTATGTGGAGTGTACCGGACAGCCATCGACAGCCGGCAATACGAGCTCTGAACTGATCGAAGTCCAGCTCGTATCACGGTCCCGGGCATCACGAATGTGTGAAAACCCAGCGCTGAAATTTGATGTCAAAGCCTGGTTGGTCCTGGTAAGATTTGCAGAAAAAGGAAATATCGAATAATGTCGCAAGAAGATTATTATCAGATTTTGGGGGTGGATCAAAATGCCCCGCCAACCAAAATTAAAGAAGCTTACCGCAAGTTGGCCTTTGAGCATCATCCGGATCGCAACCGGGAAAACACCGCTTCCGCCGATAAGATGAAAAAAATTAATGAAGCCTATGCAGTTCTTTCAAATCCGGCCAAAAAAACTGATTATGATGATTTGAGAAATCAATTCGGATCTTCAGCCCATACCCATTTTAGGAAGAATTATTCGGAGCAGGACATTTTCAGTGGATCGGATATCAACCACATTTTTGAGGAGATGGCCCGGTCTTTCGGATTCAGACGTTCCAACGAAATTTTTAAGGAATTTTACGGTAGAGGATATCAGCAGTTTGAGTTTAAAAAACCGGGAGCACATGCACGAGGATTTGTTTTTAGGGGTCCATCGCAAACAGGTCATCAACAGCAGGTCCAATTCCCATTGGGCGGAAATCTAGCGAAGGTAATGCGCCTGGTGTTGCAGAAAATCAGCGGTGTCCAGTTCCCCGAAGACGGTGCCGATATTGATGAGCGTCTATATCTGGCGCCACAGCAGGCAATGCAAGGAGGGCCATATGCGTATTATCTGCGCCACCAGTCCAAAAAATTGGTGGTCAAAATTCCGGCCGGCATCCGCCAAGGTCAACGCATTCGGCTGGAAGGGATGGGGGGAAAAGGCAAAGCCGGCGGAAAACCCGGCGACCTTTTTTTAAAAGTTCACATCCGCAGACCATTGCTGAAGTCGATCAAGGATTTTTTTGCCGGGAGAAAGGCACGATCATGATAAAAATGGTGTGCCATGGCGACAGCCTGACCGAGGCCTCTGATCTGGATAAAAATCATACCTGGCCGCTTCTGGTTGAAAACAAGCTAAACCTCAAGATCATAAACAGCGGCATCGGCGGGGATACCAGCGGTGGATTGCTGAGCCGCTTTTATGAGGACGTTGTGCGGCATCAGCCGGATCTGGTGGTTATTTTAGGCGGCACCAACGACCTTTGGTGGGATCTGGCGGTCAACCTGATTCAGGCCAATATATTTGCCATGGCCTGTCAGGCCCAGTTTCATAATATTATACCGATCGTGGGGCTTCCGCTGCCCTTGCTGATGGAAAACATCCAGCACCAGGCAATGATGGCGCCGATTGCGGGATGGCAAAAATGCGTGCAAAAATTATCCGATCTGGTGACGGCATTAAAGACATCAGCCGGGGAAAGCGATATAGTCTGCCTTGACTTCTATTACCCCTTTTTAGATAAAAACGGCAATCCTCTCGGAAAATATTACCTGGCGGATGGACTTCACCCCAATCAGCAGGGTCACCGGCTGATGGCTGAAAAGGCCGTTGATTTATTGCGCAACCAGTTTCCTTTTAATCATAAATGACTATATTAGAGCCATGGGTATGAGAATCCTATGGAACCTACGCCCGGCGTCTGCGACTCCTCACAGTTCGAATCACGGTAACTATCAGATTGCATCTTCTCGCTGATTTCTTCATTCTGATCTCATGACATCTACCCGAGTAGCTTAACGCGGTCCGATTGAATTTCACATACCCTTTGCCGCTCTTTTTGATTGGAAATTCCATCACATTGAAAGGGGGGTCTATGAAATCAATACCACAAATTGTCGAAGAGCAAGTACACCGCTGGCAAATACAGCACAAGGAAAAGCCTGAAGAAAAAGCGATTGTCCCCGTCGTCACGATATCCAGGGAGCCCGGCAGCGGGGGACGAATAGTGGCGCAAAACCTTGCGGCAAGACTTGGATTTGAAGTGTTTCATCAGGAGGTTTTACACGAAATGGCAAAACGAGCCGAGGTCAGCGAGCAATTGCTTGCTACCCTGGATGAAAGGGGGCTTTCCATCCTGGAAGACTGGATATCATCTCTGGTTCATGACCGGCACTTGTGGCCGGACCAATACCTGCAGCATCTTTTGAATGTTATCGGCACCCTCGGTAAACACGGTCGAGCCGTTGTAGTCGGCCGGGGGGCAAATTTTGTCCTACCCCCGGAACAACGGTTTCGGGTTCGCATCACGGCACCCCAGAGACGGAGATTTAAAAATGTCGCCCGTGAGTTTAAACTATCGCCGGATGAAGCCAAGCGCCGGGTCATTAAAACAGAATCTAATCGCAAGGCCTTCATCCGCAAATATTTTAATGCCGATATAGCCGATCCGACAAATTATGACCTCGTCATAAATACGGAAACATTGACTGTCGACAATGCCGTCGATGTGATCGGCGCCGCCTTGGGATGTTTGGTGGAATGTGAGTTGTAGAGAGCAGAGGGCATGGGGCATAGCGCAGGGAGCAGGGGGCATGGCGCAGGGCGTAAACTGATATCACAGGATTTACCCAGGCCAATGCTTAGCACTCCCATCGATGCCACTTGCGGCCTGGCTGGTCACTCCGGCCGGAGGCTACCCTATGCTCTCTGCCCTAAGCCCCTTGCACCATGCCCTATGCTCCATGCGCCATGCCCTATGCCATTATAATCTGGTACGATATTCGTTTCCGGCAGACCAGAGGGAACTTTCCTGGCAGTATATATTTTAGATTAACCTGTGCAGCGCCTCGATCTGCCTCTCATACTCTTTACCGGAAAAGCAGTACTGCATATCCAGAAAGCGCTGGCGAAAACCACGCACTTCTTCCTGGACGTCTTTTCCTTTGAGAATGACATCGGCCATAAACTGGGCGAGTTCGCCAAAATCCTTTTGGCCCATGCCGAAACGGGTCATTTCCTGTACGCCGGTTCTCAGCGAGCCTGAAGCGGTAAACCCTTCTTCATCCGGTGCGGCCTGATAGTTAAGAACAATATTGTTGTCTTCTAAACGCCCGGCTATTTCCGCCCCTTTCGCATAACCCACATTCAGGATGACCTGATGGGTCTCCGTGAAGGATATGGCGGGGTCGCCGGCCACATCCAATCCACAATCTTTCAAAGCCATGGCGAATGACTTGGCATTGTTCAGTACGGCTTGCTGATAACCGTCTTTAAAATAATTCATCTCGTAGACGGCGAGCAGCAGTCCCAGAAGCGTACCCAGGTGGTGATTGCTGAGGCTGCCGGGAAAAGAGCGGCGTTGAATGGCTTCCCAGAAGTCATAATGCAGATCGTCTTCCGAGTAATTTGCCGCAACAATGCCGCGCTGGGTGCCAAAAAAGGTCTTGTGAGTCGATCCGGTGACGATATCGGCACCTTCCTTGAAAGGCTGCTGAAAATACGGTCCGATCAATCCCAGAACGTGGGCCATGTCGTACATCAATATGCAATCCAGCCCGAGTTCATCGATTACGGCACGAATCTCAGCCACCGGTTCCCGATGGATAATCATGCTTTTGCCCAGAATGATTAATTCGGGTCGATGCTCGAAAATCAATTCGCGACAGACCTCCATATCGATCTGATAAGGATTGTCTGCCAAAACCGGAAAGTTAATTGCTGCCGGTTTTTCCCATTTGGGATCCCGCATCACAAAATCTCGCAGCGCCCCCATGGGCTGGGCACTTAAATGACCGCCTTTGATGATATGATTATTCATAACTTTTCGAATGCGGCGCTGTTCGCTTTTTCGATCGGCCCGGTTTAAATAATCCACCAGGGCGCTGAAGACGGCGACATTGGCCATTTGACCTGAAATCACCCGGGTCTCTACTTCCGTGCAAGCCAGATACTTTTGCAGTTCGGCCTGCAGCAGCCATTCGACTTCTGAGATGAATTCGGTGCCCTGGTAGTAGAAGATATCTGCTTCCTTAAAGGCCTTGACCTGTTTGTGCTCGGCATACCGGCCAACCGGGTCCATGATGGAAAGCAACCGGGTCATGGCCGAGTAAGATTGCTCGGAGGGAATCAAGTTGATGCATTCTTTTTGACGCCAGACAGTATTGGCCGCCGCCTTTTCGATCAGAGTCCGGACATTATCGGTTGTCTGATCGCCGGCTTGGATGGTCATCTTTTCTTCGCGCAGCTGTTCGTATCGAATCGGCCAGCAACAGGGCGGCGCTTCGTTTCTGAGAAGGTAAGGGACCACGACGGCCCGGATATTTTTGCCTCTGATCTCTATTTCAATCTGATCGCCCTCAACCAGGTTGCTGTCCACCAGCGCCAGTCCGATGGCTCTCATCTGGCGATCGTCGCTTTGAGCGGTTGCAAGCCCGCGCCCCTCGCTTTGCCAGTAAGGAACCATGGTGCCGCTGGTGACAAAACCCACCGGTTTGCCGCCGCTGTAAACCGGGGCCCCGGCCCGTGCAATACCTTTGTCTTGCAGTTCGATGGGTTGAATCAACCGCGGCAGGTCCTTCATCAGGTCATAATCCCGATCAACAATTTTCTTGAAGGCTTCAAATTGCCTCGCTAGCGCCCCCCTGCCGAAAAATTCTCCTTTGAGCGCAGAAAAACTGACGGCAAACCGAGCCAAATTGCAGGCAAAGATCGGTATGGAGTTGCCTGCCGGGTCCAGCCCCAATTCGTGGCCGTAAAGCGGTAAGCCGGCTTCCAGCCGCAGGGTATCGCGTGCTCCCAGCCCCACCGGCACGGCCCCCTTTTGCACCAGCAAATCCCAAATCATTAAAGCGTCTTTACGATCCACAAACAGTTCAAAACAAATCGGCTCACCGGTGTAACCGGTGCGGGCAATAAGAACCCGGCTGCCGTGTATCTGCACGGTACTCAGTGAGTTTCTGAGCGGCTCCGGTAGATGGCCGGTGTCCATGATGCCGGACAGAAATTCTTTGGATTTCGGCCCCTGCAGACTCAGCATGCACAGCTGCCGGGTACGATCTTCGATCTGGACCCGGCCGAATTTTTCTTTGAACCCCAGCAGGTGCTGCCAGTCTTTTTCACGATTTGAGGCATTGACCACCAGCAGATATTCTTCCTTCAAAAAGCGATACAAATAGGCGTCGTCAATCGCTCCTCCGCTTTCATCCTGAATCATGGTGTACTGGCTTTCCTCGATTTCGAGGGCCGCCGCATTATTGGTTAATACATGCTGCAGAAAATCAAGTGCAGCGGGACCGCCGACAATGAAACGGCCCATGTGAGAGACATCAAACAATCCGGCCAGTTTACGGGTGTTCAAGTGCTCCTGCACGATACCGGTTTCATATTGCACCGGCATATCCCAGCCGCCGAATTCCACCATTTTGGCGCCGAGACTGACATGCTTTTCATAGAATGCGGTTTTGAGCAGCTGTTCCATAGGTAACTCCCCTTTTTGTTGTGAGATAATGCGGCAGGTTCCGGGTTCAATCGATCCCTGATCCCGGAACCGTTGAACCCCTGAACTCGTTAATAGATAAAAACGGAAAGCCTGTCAAATGGTTATACTGTTGACACGGCTTTTGCTTTCTTTCTATAGTCATCGTTGCATTTAGCAGCGGATCCGGATTCAATGCCCTCGGGACGGAAATTGACTCATCCGAAGGCAATCTTGAAATAATGGGACTCAATTTCAGCCATATCGCGAGGGAGACGTCATGAAAGACCGGGCAGCCATCAAAAAGAATCCCTGGCACTACACTAAAAATGTTCTTAGACACTGGCTGGGCATATTAACTGTGGGGGCAAATATGGTTGGCGCCGGCATTGTCACATCCTACTTTTTATTTTTCGAGCAGAGCTTTCCGGAGGTGAACCTTAAAAATTACATCGTCGTGATCGGCGTCATGTTTGTCGCGCTGGTAATTATCGGCACTCTTTTTTTTCGATACTGGCAAAAAGACCTGATTAAATTCGTTAATTTAAAACTGAACGGGCACGGAGCCGATATTGATCTGACGATAAAAGCTCAGCGCAAAATTCTGAATCTTCCCCACGTTTCGTCACTGGTGAGTATGTTTAACTGGTTTTTGGCGGCCATTACCATGACAACCTATAATTTTATTGATTATACAGAAAGCTCACTGACGGAAATTATTTTTTCTAGTTTGAGAACTTTTGTCGGCGTCATTATTGCCGGAACCGTCACCTGTGCGATCATCTTTTTTAGCGTTGAAATATTTTGCCGCAAAATATGGCCCTGTTTTTTCCCTGACGGCGGACTGATTAAAGCCGCCGGTGTTATTCGTCTCAAACTTCGCAGTCGCATGCTGATCATATTCGTTCTGGCCAGTTTGCTGCCCATCATCTTAATGGCTGTTCTTTCATACAACAAAGCCCAATTGATGCTGCAGATGCCCCCGGCGGACGTCATCGGCAGTCTTTTGTATTTGACGGCTTTTTTGATGGTAGTTGCGCTGGCTACGGCCATCATTTTATCACACATATTTGCCACCAGCATCATTGCGCCGGTTCGACAGATGGAAGCTGCGATGGTCAAAGTGGAAGCCGGCAACTTTAAGACTCGGGTACCGATCCATTCCAATGACGAACTGGGTGCTTTAGCAGAGCATTTCAACCAGATGACCGTCGGTCTTCAAGAGCGTTATCGGCTCAGACGCTCCCTGGACCTGGCCAAAGAAGTGCAGCAAAACCTGCTGCCCAAAACAGATCCCGTAGTCGCCGGGCTGGACATTGCCGGCCAAAGTATCTACTGCGATGAAACCGGCGGAGATTATTTTGACTATTTAGACAGCAGGGAACTGGGGGAGCAAAAATTCGCTGTTCTGGTCGGGGATGTTTCCGGCCACGGTATCCCATCGGCCTTGCTGATGGCAACAGCACGAGCCTTTATTCGGCAACGCACCACCCGATCGGGCAGCATCGCCGAAGTGGTGTCCGATGTCAATCGGCAGCTGACTAGAGACGTAGAAGAAACCGGCCGCTTTATGACCCTGTTTTATCTGCTGATAGATCAGGCCGATCGAAACTTGCAGTGGGTCCGCGCCGGTCACGATCCGGCCCTTTGCTATGATCCGGCGTCGGATTGCTTTGATGAATTGCGCGGTTCCGGCATCGCCCTGGGAGTTGATGATGGCTGGCACTATACCGCCTATGAAAAATCCGGTTTGAAAAAGGGGCAAATCATTTTGCTAAGTACCGACGGAATCTGGGAAACCCGCAACCCGGCCGGAAACATGTTCGGCAAAGATCCCATCCATAAAATAATCCGGCAAAAGTCGGAAGCTGCCGCCGGCGAAATTGTAGCGTCCATTATCGCTGAGCTGGAACATTTCCGGCAACATGGGCAACCGGCTGACGACATTACCCTGGTCGTCATTAAGATAGCAGAGTAAAGAATCGTGGCCTCGAACTTCCCCAACGGTTATTTGCGAACAGAATTAAGGTAGTAACATGCTGAATATGAACAGCTTTCGTTAGACAGAAAAAAATTTAATTGACACATTCAGGGTAAACTATTAAAATTTATTTAAATACCGACAATTATCAACGGCAGCGGCTGAACCGCCACCAGACTATGAAATTCGCAGTCGGTCGTATTTTGTTATTACCTGAATTTTTCATGCAGACCGCTGAGACACCAAAAACACAGAAAACCTTCAGCACTAAAAGCGACGGGATCATCATAGGAGCTTGGGTATGATAGCTTCGGACCCGACCCTGGGCCAATTCGGCCCTACGGCACGGTTGTTCAATCTGGTAAATGATATGCCTAAAGACCAGCAGTTAATCCTGCTAAAGCAGCTGGTAGGAGCAAGGGTTGCGCCCCATCTGTATAAGTTGATTGCGGATATGACCGAAGAACAGCAGATCCTCCTGTTGGAACAAATGGGTGAATCTCCACAGGTGGAATTGCCCGTCCAAACGTTGAATATTGAAGAATCCGACGCCTCAATGCGGGAAAACGTTCGCAAACCATGTCTGGTCAATGCCAATTACAGTGTGCAAGATCGAAAAATTAAAAGTTATATTTTGGACATCAGTATCGGGGGTGTCTTTATTGAATCCGATGCAAAATTTACCATTGGAAAAGAGTTGCTGTTAAAATTTACGTTACCCAATCATCCCCAACCACTCGCATTTAGAGGCAAGATTGCTTGGAATGGTGCCAAAGGTTTTGGCTTAAAATTTGAAAATGTCAGCGTACTTCAAGGCGATATTTTAAAATCTTTTATCGCGCAAAATGAATAATACCGGAGGGCATATGAAATTGTTAAACATATTAATCATTTTGACGTTGACTGTTTTTGGAGTTTCGGCCGTGAACGCCGACATTTATACCTGGGTCGACGATAATGGCGTCAGGCATTATAGCGATTCCCCTCCCGAGGATGCGGAAGACGCCAAGGTATTGTTTCCGGAATATGAATATGATGAAGCGGCAGATAGGAACCGAAACAAAAAGGATAGGCAACAGTTGAATTCGCTGATCAAGGATATCGAAGCAGACAATGCCGCTGATCAGGCTGCGGCTAGAAAAAAAGCACAAGACGCGCAACAGAATCAAAAGCCCACCCGCGAAGAGCTCATAGCAGCCGAAAAGGAGCGGCTGGAAAAGAAAATCGCTTTTTTAGAGGGGCAGCCCCTGGAGTATTTCGGATCCCAAAGAAATAAAATCGTCCGCATCGGGTATTACCATTATCAGATACAAGGCTTGATGCAGGATCCGGACAAATATTTCAATCAGCCCGCATCATTCGAAGGCAATGTCAAATATCCGGCCGGCAGCGATCCGGATCATGCGTCAGGTGGAGGCGGATATTGATATTTTTTGGAATTGATTACCCATTTTGATGTTATCAGTTGGTAAATTTAGATCATACATTGTGCCACTTTATTGTGTTAATCCCGCCCATATGGACGGGGGAGGAGAAGCGGTATTTAAAACATATATGGAATTTTACCTATCCGGGAGGAAATTTATGAAACATTTTTTATCATGGTCCGGCGTATGCGTTGCGATCGTAGCGTTATGCCTTTTGGTGCCATATTCGATCCATGCCCAGCAAACCGGTAATTTGAATGTAGCAACTGCTGTTATCTGTAAAACTATCGCTGATCGTCAGGCGGTAGAACCCGGCACAAGTTTTTCGGTTTCCGTCGGCAGGCTCTATTGCTACAGCAAAATTACCGATATTCAGTCTTCAACAAAAATTATACATGTCTGGTACTTCGGGGATACAGAACGCGCACGCGTATCGTTGGCCGTCAATCCGCCAAGCTGGCGAACCTACAGTTCGAAAATTATTCAAGCCCATGAAATCGGCAAATGGCATGTGAAAATTCTCGATGCATCCGGCAATTTACTGAAAGATGTTGAATTTGAAATCACGCCCTGAAGCCCGAATCGTTACATTCTCCTCCTTCGCTCATATGGGCGGGTCTGACTGTGACCGTCAGGGCAATTGAGGCCGGGGGGTTGCATTTGCGGCCGGAATTCGTATCCGGAAGTAATCCTTAAGCTTTTTATCAACAACCCGATATACGATTAATAGCCTGAATACTCAGAGGCTGTTTTTTCTGGTACCAGGCTATTGGTTTTGGGTGATTTCAGTTTGCTGATCGGAGGTTTTATGTCTATCGCCAACATGTTGAGCATAACTTCAAACCCTTTCGTGTCGATGCTGATATGGATCGCGCTGCTGCTGGTGACGCTGTTTTTCGCTCGCAAAACGTTTCATCGTGCCGTCGGCGCTTTATGCAAGATTATCCATAACGCCATGCGGCTGGCAGCGGCATCCGTGCTGTCGACCGAAAAAAGATTGGTGCAACACAATCGCGAAGTGCTGGTGGCAGCCGGTCTGGAAAAAGCCGAACGGCTGGTGGAAAGGGAATTCGGTCGAATCAATGCCGCGGTAATCAGAGACCTGGAAAGTTTTCCACATCTTCAGCTCCAGCTGACGGAGCTCACCACCCGTTTGGATGAAGACTACCGCAGTAGTGCCGATCTGCCCCCATCCTTGCCGAACTGGCTGCCGATCATCGATTCGATAGCAAATATCGAACACAGCGGCGATTCAATGGTTGCCAACATGCTGGGGGAAATCAATCGCACCCTGAAAGAACAGCACAAATCTGCCATCGATAACTACCGTAACTCCAATGCCCAGCGCCACTCAATTTTAAATAAAATGCTGCCGGTTTGGCGCAAACTGCAAAAAGGCCTCGAGGCGGTCGACAAATCCATCGGAAATTTAAAACAGCGTGCGAAACGAATCGACCGCAGTATGGACGAGTACGAACAAATACGGTTGCAAACAGACCAGGCGGCCCGAATGCTCTCCGCCTCATCTCTGACTCAATTTTTTATTTCCGGTGTGTTTTTAATCATCGCGTTTGGTGCGGCATTGATCAACTTCAACCTGATTACCTTGCCCATGTCTGCAATGGTGGGCATAGCCAGCCACATCGGACCTTACAAAACATCGGATGTTGCCGCCCTGTTTATTATCCTGATCCAGTTGACAATCGGGTTGTTTTTGATGGAATCGCTGAGAATTACACGTCTATTTCCGGTCATCGGCAGCATGGATGATAAAATGCGGCGTATGATGGGCTGGATAACCTTCGCCTTGTTGGCCACACTGGCGGGGGTTGAGTCAGCTTTAGCCTTTATGAGCGATCAGATTGCCCAGAATATGGAAGCACTCCGTCTGACCCTGTCGCCGGGATTCGACCAAAACGGGATCATGACCAGCATGATTCCCACCGTCGGGCAGATGATTATCGGATTTATCCTGCCTTTTGCTCTGGCATTTGTGCCCATTCCGATGGAGTCCTTTATTGCGGCTTCCCGCACGGTGCTGGGTATCGTGGCCGCCGGGGTTCTGAGGTTTTTGGCTTTTGCACTGCGCTTGATCGGAAATACGGGATATTACATCGGCCGATTGATTGTCAACCTGTATGATTTGATTATCTTTCCGAGCATATGGCTGGAAGGCGTGATTGCGGGTCCCAGGGCCGCAAGCACTCCGGCACCCCAGAACCAGTTTTATGAAGACGACACCATCACGGATCAAGCGATGGATAATATCAACGATAATAAAGATAAAATGGATTTTAAGGAGCAGCAAGAATAAGACGAATCACACCGGCGTTCTCTTTCCCGGCGTTTAATGCAGTCATCATTTTGAATCGAAAGCCATCCCTCGCATCGCAAGGGATGGCTTAAATATTTGCGCTAAGATTCTAAATATAGATCAAAGCCCTTCCATAACTCACTTGGCATTTGCTAAAATCCGATTTGTAATTAATTTGTTTTTATTGTAAGGGAATGAAAATTCTTAAATAGCTGGAGCGCGATTAACTGCGATGCGCTGCGTAAATCCATGCGGCACATCTATGCCGGCGGCAACCCGAAACACCATCCGTTTAACAACTTGCAGAAGCTCTGAGATATCAATAATATGAGCACAAACCTATCATTTGAGGCCGCCAGGGATAAATCTCCGTTTGCCATTCGAAATGTTCGGCTATTCATCGCATTTCGTATTTTTTTCAATGCACGGTTTTACTATCCGGTTTTCACCATATTATTTTTAGATTTCGGATTGACCCTCGAACAATTTGCGCTGCTGAATGCCGCCTGGGCGGCAGCCATCGTTCTGCTGGAAGTACCTTCGGGAGCCCTGGCCGATACTTTTGGACGGCGGAATCTATTGGTTGTGACGGGGGTATTGATGGTGATTGAAATTGCGCTGTTGTGTTTCGTGCCCCTGGGCAATGCCGATTTGCTGTTTGCGGTGTTTCTGGTTAATCGGGTGTTGAGCGGAGCGGCTGAGGCCGCCGCCAGCGGTGCCGATGAGGCAATCGCATACGATACATTAAAAATAGAGGGCCAGGCCGCTGATTGGCCGCGGGTACTCGAAAAACAGATGCGGATGCAATCCATTGCCTACATCGGTGCCATGAGTGTCGGTGCAGCTGTTTATGATCCGGCGCTGATGCAGCGGGTATTGAATGCTCTGGGGTTAAATGTCCAGTTGACCCAGGAGATTACCCTGCGGTTCCCATTATATCTCACCCTTATGATGGCCGTCATGACTCTGTTAACCACGTTGCGTATGCAGGAGCAAACGCTGTCCAAATCCGAATGTGACCAGTCCGAACACTGCCCTACCTCTATGCTGCAGGCGTTCAAATTGACCCTGCAGGCCGGCGGTTGGATCCTGAAAACACCATTTGCACTGGTCATCATTTTCGCCGGTCTAATGTTTGATAACTGTATTCGCATGGTCATTACTTTGTGCAGCCAATACTACCGGCTAATCAGCCTGCCGGAGGCATCATTTGGACTGATTGGCTCAGGCTTTGCAGTACTGGGTCTGGTCATACCACGACTGGCCTACAAAATGCTACACCGTCACTCACCCAGCTATAATTTGGGCATAATGGCCGTTTTGACCGGGCTCGGTCTAATTGGCATGACGTTTTTTCTACCCGTCATCGGACTGCTTCCGTTAGCCCTGCTTTCGGCCGTGATGTATTTGGGCCGCTTTTTTGAGAGCCATTATCTGAACCGCATCACAGCCTCCCACCAACGGGCCACCGTATTGAGCTTTAAAGGATTGTCGTTTAATCTGGCATATGGCCTGATCGGGGTACTGTATTCTATTTTGCTGGCATTTTTACGTCCGCAGCTTGCCGCAACCATTCCGGGCTTAAACCGCCTTGATCTTGAAAACGCTGTATTTATCGAATCCATGGGGTGGTTTCCCTGGTATTTTATTCTGACCATGACCGCTTGGCTGGTGGTCGCTCGCTGGCAGCTGAAGGATACCGATGTGCACAAAAGGGCGGGGTAAATGGGATTCTTGCACTGGATGATTTTTATTGCCTTAATTCAAAAATCCGATTATCACAAGTGAAATAGATAATTAAAATGCGGAGCATAAAGTAATTTAGCCGCCGGCACTTAGATCTAACAAGTATCTTCAGTCTTCAATTAACCTGCTACAAGCTGGATGTGCTATTTTTCAGGCTGGATTAATTATTAGAAAGGCAGAAAGTCATGGTCGACCAACGAGACGATAACCGCGAAGATTTCATCATCAATGAAGACTTTGCCGCAGAAGAAGAAGAGGATATCACCCAGCAAGAATATTATGAAAACGCTGCACAAGTATTCCAGAAAAAATCCATCATGCCGTTTGTCATCGGCGGCCTCGGGCTGGTTGTCCTTGTTATGTTATTTGTCTTTATTTTTTCAAGACCTAAAAATACAGTCGATCAGGAATACCTGCAATCACTCGAAACAAGAATGCAGCAGCTGGAAAAAAAGCTGGCGACCATTGGCGTAATGGATCAAACCATTGAACGGCTCGGTAGGCAAGAACAAGATTTAGACCTGCTCGATAAAAAAATAAATGGTTTAGAATCTACCGTTACGACTCAAATCGACCAGATCATAAAAGAATTAGGTGTATTGCATCAAAAGGCATCTCAAAAAGCAGCTTCCGAAGCGCCAAAACCAAAGACAGTCGAAAAGAAACAGCCGGCGGCATCCAAGCAAGCGGAATCAGCAACAAACTTCCACCAGGTTCAGGCAGGTGAAACGCTGTACCGCATCAGCCGTCGATATAGCCTTTCGCTCGAACAGCTGCGAAGCTATAATGATCTTGCTCCCAACGCCGCCATCTATCCCGGCCAGAAACTCAGATTGAGCCCGCATGAAAAACAGTAGCGCCCAGAGTTATGGCGACAGATTATGATCTTACACTGTTGGTGATATGGCCCTTGATGTCCTCGATAGCGTCGGGTTTCACCCGATGATAAAACGTTGGTTCAGGCAACGATTTGCAAATCCCAGCCCGCCCCAGCAACGCGGTTGGCCTTCCATAGCGGATGCCGAACACACCCTGATTCTGGCGCCAACGGGATCGGGCAAAACCCTGGCCGCATTTTTGTGGGGCATTGATCAGTTGTTTCGCCAATCCTTAAGTTTGCAATCCCGTCAATTCTCCGAAAACCTTTGCGGGATTCACACCCTGTACATATCCCCGTTAAAGGCCCTCAACAACGACATTCATCGCAATCTGACGGCGCCCCTCAATGAGATTCATTTGCTGGCCCGGTCTAAAAATACCGCAGTGCCCCAAATCCGTGTTGCCGTGCGCACCGGCGATACGCCTTCGCATGTCCGTCAGTCCATGTTGCGTCAACCGCCCCACATCTTAATTACGACCCCGGAGTCACTGTACCTGTTGCTAAGCACTGAACGAGGTCGGGAACTTTTCCGGCAATTACAATATGTAATTGTTGATGAAATTCATGCGATCAGCAACAACAAACGCGGGGTTCATCTGAGTCTGTCGCTGGAACGAATGCTGGCCCTGTGCCGCAACGAGCCAATTCGAATCGGCCTTTCGGCCACCCAAAAACCACTTGATCGAATTGCCGCTTTTCTCGGCGGTCAATCCTACGATAATGCAAAAAGCGTTTGCATCCCTCGGCCAGTCCAAATAATTGATTGCGGTCAGAGGAAAGAAATGGATCTCAAGGTAATCACACCGGTCAAGATTTTCAGCGAACTGCCCGAATCCAGTGTCTGGCAGCCGGTATACCAGAATCTGTATGAGCTGATCCTGGCGCATCGCACCACCCTTGTGTTTGCCGGAATGCGGGCCCAAACTGAAAAAATTGCCAGGGCCCTGAATCGGTTACACCACCAGGTCACCGGCAACTTTACAGCCGAACTGGCGCTGGCCCACCATGGCAGCATTTCGCGTGAAGCCAGATATAGCATTGAAGCCCGCCTGAAAGCCGGCAACATCCCGGCCGTCATTGCCACGGCATCGCTTGAGCTGGGAATTGATATCGGCAGTATTGATCTGGTCGTGCACCTGGAGGCACCCCGCAGCGTTTCCGGCGCCCTGCAACGGGTTGGCAGAAGTGGGCACTTACTGTCGGCCGCCAGCAAAGGTCGCATCATCGTCCTGTATCCTGCGGATCTCGATGATGCCGTTGCGATAGCCCGTTGAGCCCGTTGCATGGTTCAAACCGATATCGAGGAAACCCGCATCCCTGAAAATGCACTGGATGTCCTGGCCCAACAAATAGTGGCGGAAGTAGCGGTTAAAAGTTGGAATTACGAGGACCTATATCGTCTGGTGCTGGGAAGCTACTGTTATCGAGATTTAGCGCCATCTGCCTTTAGATCGGTTGTCGAAATGCTTTGCGGCAAGTTTGCAGACATACCATTGCAGGCCCTAAACGCCCGGCTGAACTGGGATCGGGTCAACAACCGGTTGATTGCACGCCGCGGCAGCCGCCTGGCCGCCGTAATGAATGGCGGGACGATCCCTGACCGGGGATATTATGGGGTATACCTGGAAAATGCCAATGTGAAACTGGGGGAGGTTGAAGAGGAATTTGCATTTGAATCACGGGTGGGAGAAGTATTTTATCTGGGCAACAGTGAGTGGCTGATTAAACAAATTTTGCCGGATCGTATCATCGTAAGCCCTGTTGCCGCCATTAATCCGCGGGCGCCTTTCTGGAAAGGGGGTACCCTGTTTCGCGACTATTCTACCAGCATTAAAATCGGACGGTTCCGCCGGTCTTTACTCGATCAAATGGACCGGGGGCAGGCCGAAAGCTGGTTGATGCAGGATTGCTCGGCCGATGAAAATACTGCTCATAATCTGGTAGACTATTTTACTCACCAGCGCCAACGCGGCCGCAGGATAGCAACCGACAAGCAGGTGATTGCAGAGGTAACCATCGACAGCGGCGGCGATCCCTTGCTTATGCTGCATGCACCGTTTGGTGCCCGCGTCAATGGAGCCTGGGCAATCGCAATGTCGGCCGCCCTGGAGCAGCATTATCAGACCCAGTTTCAATACTCATTTGATGATGACGGTATTTTGATCCGGTTGCCGGAAACCACAGAACCACCGCCGCTGGAAACGCTTTTTAACATATCAGCGTCGCAAATCGAAGCTTTCCTGATTAAATCATTACCCCGCTCTCCGATCTTTTTGGTCCATTTTCGATATAATGCCGCGCGTTCTCTGATGCTGCCGCGCTCCCATCCCGCTAAACGAATCCCCTTGTGGTTGCAGCGACTGCGAGCTTCAGACCTGCTGCAGGCCACCGCCAAACACCAAGATTTTCCCGTTATTATAGAAACCTATCGTGAATGCCTGCAGGATGTATTCGACCTGGCAGCGTTGAAAATAATTATCGCTGATATTGAAAGCGGCCGGATTTGCTGTAATTTCGTCAACACCTCACTTCCATCACCGATGGCAGCCGGCATTTTATTTAAATTTGTGTCTGTCTATCTATACCAAGAGGACCATAACCGGCAGCCCCGGGAGGGTCTGAACATCAGCAGTGAAATATTGCAGGAGATGTTGCAGGACAATCAGGTACCTGCCATCCTCACCACTGAGCTCGTCCATCAGGCCGAAGGACGCTGGCAACACCTGGATCCCTATTTTCAGGCGGCCACCGCGGAGGAACTGTTTCACATCATTGAAAAGCTTGGCCCGATGGCAGAAGATGGCCTGGTCAGCCGCTGCAAAGTTGATCCTACCCGCTGGTTGGAGGAATTAAAAGCAGCCAACCGAATCATCTTATCAGAGCGGATTGCAGAAAAAAAATCCAAGCGAATGTGGCGCCTGAATCAAATCAAACCTGCGGTTTCCGATGATGGCGCACAGGCAGATATGTCAGAACGTGTTCGGCGCTATTTGCGGACTCGCGGGCCGGTCACCATCGATAGGGTTGAAGCCGATTTGGCAATTCCGCAGACTTTAATATCGCAAACACTAAACCGGATGCTGGCCGATAAGCAGGTGGTAAGTGGCCAACTGATTGAGGGCCTGTTGGAAGCGCAATGGTGTGACCGGCATAATTTTACCCGGCTATATCGAACGGCGGTCGCCAGGCGACGGACCGTGCAACATCCGGCTGATCGCAACGTATTCAACCGCTTTCTTCTGCAATGGCACCGCATTGCGCGTCCGGGGCAACACTGGCGGGAAGTTATCCAACGCTATCGAGGATATCGCTTCCCGCTGTATTTTTTCGAGCGCGAAATTTTAAACTCCCGCTATTCAGAGACCGGGGCCGCCGCCAGGCAGGATCGTTTGGCGGAATTTGAAGCCAATATATCAAACGGAAATGTCATCGTACATACCGGCCGAAACGGGGATACGGGCAGAAGATATGTTGAATTTCGCATGCGGGGCGAAGGTAATTTGTTTGACGAAAAGGAGGTCCTTTTGGATCTGGCAAATAATTTAAGCTCATCCGCCAAAATCGTCTTTGATTTCCTAAGTCAAAACGGCGCCAGCTATGGCCGGGATTTGGAATCGGGTACCGCTTTAACATTGGCCGGACTGCATCGTTCCCTAAAGGAACTGGCTGAAAAGGGTCTGGTAAGCTGCGAAAACTATCAATCTTTTTTGGTAACTTTTCAAGCGGCTCTGAGTCGTTCGACCTTGAGCTCACGAACGCAGGGTTCTCGGCCGAAGGGCTCGTCGCGGGCCGAACTCCGCAAAATGCTGCAGCAAAGAAGCCGGATACAGGACGGCCGCTGGTTTTTGACAACCTCATTTGCCATCCTGGGAAAACCTATTGAAAAAAGCCAGCGTATTGAACGGCAGGCGCGTTTATTACTTCAACGGTACGGCATCCTCGTCAAGGAATGGTATCGCCGCGAGCAGGGCTTGCTTGCCTGGTATAATCTTTTTCAAGTGTTAAAACGTCTGGAGTGGCAGGGAGAAATCCGCCGCGGATATTTTGTTTCCGGCCTGTCCGGGGTGCAGTTTGCGCTGCCCGAAGCGGTGGAATTACTTGAAAAAGTGAGCCGAGCACCGATCTCCGGAGACGGCAATCCGATATTGCTTAGCAGCCTGGACCCGGCGCTGCCTTTTGGTGGCGGGATTGATTGGGGGCAAAGTGATTCCCAGGGCAATCCTGTGAAATTGGTTCGATCGGCTTCCAATCATTTGGCCCTGGTGGACGGCGAGATCGTCATGCTGGCTGAAAAATTTTTCCAGCGGCTTTCGGTTTTTAAGGATCTGTCCCAACTAACCTGGCAGTTAATCGTAGACAGGCTGCGGGGATATTTAAAAATGCCCTACCCCATCAAACCGGTAAACCGCATTGAAATTCGTCAAATCAACAACCTTCCGGCAACCAAGAACCCCCTGGCCGATCATCTGCTGGAAACCGGCTTTGAAAAAGACGGCGCACGGCTGGTTCTGTGGCCATCAGCGCCATGAAAGCAGAATTCAAATGTCAATAAAATCTTATTGCCAACCATCATCCGCGTCTTCTGACAAGCAAACCCGCTGTCAATCCCTGGATTTTGAGTACTTGCGATCCTAAATGCCATAAATTTGTAAAGTTTTTTTCACATATGCCGATTAGTTACATAAGAATTCTGCCAAACGGAGAACCTGATTGCAGATAATGATCACCAAAATCGCCGAGTCGTATAACCCTGCGTACGGGCAGAACAGAAAGATCGAAACCCCGGGTGATTCAATTGACTATCGGCTATTAAAAGGGTTTTTTACACCGGTACTGGCGCCCTTGCTGCAGAACAGATGGCTGATCTGCATTTTCGCGGCCTTTGGCGTCGCTCAACTATTGCTGGTATTCTTTGGATTAACGGCCTGGCAATGTCCGATCAATGAAACTTTGGGCATAATTTGTCCGGGTTGCGGCATGACGACCGCCATGGCAATGCTGCTGCAAGGTCACTGGCATCTGGCCGTTCAGACCCATGCATTTGCACCGGTTGTCCTGATCCTTTTATTGATGCTGCTGGTCGCAATCGGGTTGCCGGCATCCTATTTGAGAAAGTTTTCGCGTCGTGTGGAACGGCTGGAACAAAAAACGGGTATAACAGCAATCTTGCTGCTGAGCATGGTGGCTTACTGGTTGCTGAGAATTTTTGACTTTATTTGAGAGGGGAATAATCATGGGAATGGCAATAGGATTGGGTATAGTCGTATTGATCATAAATATTTTATGCCTTGTTTTCTTTTTTATAGTCCTGGTCAAATTGTTTAAAAACGAAGGGGCATTAAAAGGAATCCTCGGATTTTTCTGCAGTATTTACACATTTATCTGGGGCTGGATGAAGCACAAACAACTGGGGATGACCAAAATCATGGCGACCTGGAGTATCCTGACCGTGGTGGGCATGGTCATGGTCCCGGTTATGGGAGCCAGCACTGCATTAATGATTCCGCAATACCTTCAACAAATGAGCGGTGGTGGTGATATCAAATTTTCTAATTTGAAAACATCGAAAAAAACACCCAAAATGAAGTTGCCCCAGAAAAAGAAGGCTCGGAAATCAACGCAGAAGTCGCCAAAGCAAAATGTTGACTGGGGCCAGAAAGCGCTCGCACTTTGGCAGGGTAGCAAATATAAGGATCCCAATCAAGCCGTTAATTACTGGAACCGTGCGATCAGCAGCAATCAAAATACGGCGGTTGCCTACAGCAACCGGGGACTTGCCTATCATGATTTAAAGCAGTACCAAAAGGCCGTCAAAGATTACAGCAAGGCAATCAAAATGGATCCCGGCTATGCTGCAGCCTTTAATAATCGCGGTAATTCCTATTATGAGATGAACGAATATCGATTGGCGCTCAATGATTTTAACCAGAGTCTGAAACTCAAGCCCAAATATGCCAAGGCCTATTTAAATCGCGGATTGGTTTACTACCAAATGGATAAGAATGTCCAGGCCTGCGTGGATTTTCAAAAATCCTGTGATCAGGGGGATTGCGATGGCACAAAATGGGCCTTGAAAAACGGAATCTGCAAATAAGAATTGGGAAAGGTGGAAATCTTCCCGGGAGCGACCTGCCTGTCCTCTGCCAGGGGCAGGCAGGTCGTATATTATGATCTCGTCAGGGATCGAATCTGGGTATGCAGGTAACGCCCCACAATGCCCAATCCTTGTCAGGCCTTGATACCGTTTCTAAGATAACCGCCTCAATCTTGTTTCGTAACCGGGCACCCAACTTCAAATGATCCAGTTTCTTATCCACAGCCACCCAGAAAAGCCCTTGATGAAACGCTCGCATATTTCGAACGTTGGTAGATAGAAATTTTTCGTCAATCTCGCCTAAATTATCTACAATTCTCTGTTTGGTGTTCCCATTGTTCTGACAGCTCTCCACCAGAACAGCTCTGAGATTTATTGATTTTCTGTTTAATCCATTCTTCAGGCTCCTTTTTTCCCACTTTATCTGCATTAAAATACCAGGTAACGGTCGCTGTTTTTAATAATTTCAGCATTCTTGGCCTGGGTGGCAAAATCCTTGAACCCAAATCCCGGCACATCGCCCTCAAGGCCTAAAGCCCGAAAACTGACGTCACACAAAGACATTTTGGCTTTGCCGACCAATTTGGCGAAATCCGGGGATTGAGTGAGGAGTACCCCCTTGCCGGTAAAAAATATCTCAACCTCTTTGCCTTTGTCGTGGGCCGCATGGGTTAAGTTGATAACATAGTCGAGATGTTTGTCAGAACTTACCAGCAGGCCTAGTATCTCAGCCATAACGATTCTCCAGTTTCATCCGTCATTTCTCCTACCACCAACTGACGACCTTTTGATGGGAAAAAATATCATCCACCAGACGGGACCAATCGATATTGTCTTGATAGAGTTCCGTAACTTTTGACTCGTCCCCGTTGGTAGTCGATTTCACAATATTTTGAACAGTCTCATCCGGTTCTGAACGGAAAATATGCAGGATTTTCATCTGTTTCACCCCCTAGCCCGGGCAAGCCGGAATTGAAGATTGAAGATAGGGATAATAGCCCGATAAATTTTTTTTTGCCACAAAATGCACAATCCCGCTTGCAGCGGGACTAAGCGCTTAGAAAGGAATGACGAAGTCGGCCTCTCTGAGCATCTCTCCGATTTGCTCAGTGCTTGCATAGTTGAAGCCGTATTTTTCCACATTCACCTTGTTATTTGAAAACCGTTCGCCCTCCATCTCGTCGAGAAACCCCATGTTGTCCTCGTAGGCCTCATCCATGTTGGCGATTTCCTCATTAAGTACAAACATCTGAACTTGTGTGTTGTAAAGCAACATGCCAAGGCTGGAGCGCAACCCTTCATACTGCTGCTCTGGATTTTTGATGAGTACAGCCACTTTTTGCATATTTCTCATGTCCCCATTAATTATGATTTCAGCGCGTCGTTCGCTTGCATCTCAGAACTGACAGTATTGCCAAAAATTGTACTACGCAGGAAATTGGGCCTTGAATTTAAACGGCCTTGGGATATTTTTCCATTTCAGATTGTAATTGATGCTCAAGTCTGCCGGTAGAAGAATAGATACGTTACCTGCTGGGAAGGACGAACGGTTAATACCACAAAGTGCCATTTTAATCAAAATGCCACGATGCAGCATTCAATGTCAACAAAAAAATGATTGGAAAAAAAGGAAAAATAGACTATTTATCTCAGTGTAAAGCTCCCTTTCGGCTAAAACAGTTGCTGAATTTCGGTATCATTCCCCAACAATTACCGAAGTTCCTTAATATATCCGTTATGGTGCCCTCCGAATCCTGCATATAATTATCGGTTTTCTGCATCTTAATTCACTCTGGTTGTTTTTTCTTGACAAAGAAACAATTCTGTTCCATTATTCTATAATATTATTGAATAATAAATTAATAAAACACTTGAGGAGAGCAAAATGAAAAGTCCAAACCGAGCTTTTAAAGATGCTATTTATGAACAGTTTGCACGGATTGGAAAGGCCGTTTCCAGTCCTAAGCGACTGGAACTTTTCGATATTCTTTGCCAGGGACCCAGAACGGTTGAGGTTCTGGCGAAAGAAACCAGCCTGACGGTTGCCAATGCCTCTCAACATCTGCAGGTTCTGAGAGCTGCTCGTTTGGTGGAAACCGAGAAAGAGGGATTGTTTGTCATATATCGACTTGCCGATCAGACAGTCTGCGAATTCTTTCTTGCAATGAGGGTGCTTGCTGAGAGCCGATTGGCCGAGGTTGAGCAGATCAAGCGTCAGTTTCTGGAAGGAAGAGAGGGAATGGAACCTGTGAACCGAGAAGCCCTCCTTGAACTGGTTCGCAAAGGAGCGGTGACCGTTTTGGATGTTCGTCCAGCTGAGGAGTACAATGCCGGACACATTGCCGGAGCCATTTCCTTACCGCTTAAAGAACTAGAGCAACGCTTATCCGATCTGCCCCGAAACCAGGAAATCGTTGCTTACTGTCGAGGACCCTACTGTGTTCTTTCCATTCAAGCCGTTGAGATGCTTCGCGCGAAGGGTTTTAAGGCTGTGCGCATTGAAGAGGGAATCCAGGAATTTCGAGCACTGGGGTTTCCTATCGCTGTGAATGAAGAGGTCTAAAAACTGCACAGGGTAAGGCTGCATTTGCGGTGTTTTATCAACAAGTCTAAATAGTCGATTCGATTTTCTGAACCAACATAGGAAGAACCATCGATGGAAGATACAAAAAAAGCGCTATTCGCACTGGTGGCAGTAGCTATTACTATTGGCTACCTTTGGCAAACAAATCGCGTCATCACCCCCAAGGAGGCCACCTGGAATGATGTGCTTACCGAGGCCAAGCAGGGCGACTATCGGATAATTAGCACGGATGAATTATGGGCGCGGTACGAAAAAGATCCCGCTAAGATGCTTCTTGTGGACACCCGACAGGAATGGGAATACCGGACCGGACACATCAAAAGCGCCTTAAATTTTCCGATGGAGCCGACCTGGATGTCGCGCTGGCGCAATAAAGGGGCTCTTGGAAAATTCCTGGGACCCGATAAGGAGCGTTTTCTTGTGTTTTATTGAGCTGGCTTGGCATGAGTCCGCAGCGACTCGGCGGCCCGGGTGGCCGTAACCCTTGGTTATGAAAACGTCTACCGTGATCCCTTAGGTTATCCCGAATGGCAGGCAAAAGGTTTTCCCGTGGTCACTTCCCCAGCCGGGCTTGCTGAGATATCTCCGGAATCCGACACATCAAAAACTTTGCAAGGCTGGGCCATAATCTGGACGCTTCTGGGTATCTTCGCCGGCGGCATCGCCCTTAACCTGACACCGTGCGTTTATCCTCTGATCCCGATCACAGTTTCTTATTTTGGCGGCAGAACCGGTGAGAGCCAGAGAAAATTGTTGATTCACGGTGTCTGCTACATCGGGGGTTTGTCCGTCACCAATTCCCTGTTGGGTGTAACTGCCGCCCTTACCGGGGGTTTGATGGGGGCTATGCTGCAAAGCCCGATTGTACTGGGCACGGTAGCCGCCATAATGGTATTTTTTGCATCCAGCCTTTTGGGGTTCTGGGAATTGCGGCTGCCCTATGGGCTGACCCAGGCAGCTTCAAAATCATACTCCGGGTATTTCGGGAGTCTTTTCATGGGTATTACACTGGGAGTCGTTGCTGCACCTTGCATCGGACCATTTGTGCTGGGGTTGCTGACCTGGGTGGCCGGCATGGGAAATCCATGGCTGGGTTTTTTAATCTTTTTTACATTGAGCATCGGTCTGGGTCTGCCGCTTTTCTTTTTGGCCATGTTCTCAGGGAAACTGGATAAACTGCCGCGATCGGGTGAATGGATGGTCTGGATTCGCAAACTTATGGGTTGGGTTCTGATGGGTATGGCGGCCTATTTCATTCGCCCGCTTCTGCCTCAAACCGCAGCTATTATCGTGCTTGCCGGCGTAGCCCTGGCAGCCGGTCTGCACCTGGGTTGGATCGACCGCAGCCGGGCCTCATTTCGAGCCTTTGATTGGCTAAAGTCAGGCGCTGGCATAATTGGGCTGGTTGTGGCTGTTCAGATGATCGGTTCCTTGGTCATGCAGGGACCCGGTGTGCAGTGGCAGGCATACTCGGATCAACTATTATCCGAAGCAGTTGAGAACCAAAAGCCGGTAATCATCGACTTTTCCGCCACATGGTGTGCCCCCTGCCGGCAACTGGATGAGGTCACCTTCCACGACCGGGAAGTTGTTAAACAGGCAGAGCAAGACTTTTTTATGGTCAAGGTGGATCTCACCCGCAAAGACAATCCTGATAGTGATCGTCTTTTACAAAAATATGATGTTAAAGGCGTCCCGACAGTAGTGTTTCTGGACCAACAGGGAGAAGAACGACGTGAACTGCGCCTGGTAGATTTTTTGCCAGCCGATCAATTTCTAGTGCGAATGGCAGAAATTAGAAAAACTCAATAACCAAAGGCCATACCTCAAGAGGAGGTTGGGCGCTTTTCAAAAAGATATATTATTAGGAAGCCAATGAGTAAGACACATCAACCCTATTTTGCGGTCAATGTAATATCGCTCCTGATTATTCTGCAAGCTTGTAATTCAACACCTAAGATCCCAGTTAATAGCAAATTTCTGGGTGAAACAATCAGTACTACCGTCGATTCTGAGGTAGCGCGTTATTATCTTGAGAGCTACCTTCAGGGTTCAAGACTCAACCCAGACTTGGATGTAAGGATCGGCGAACTTTACAAACAACAAAAAGAGGCTATCCCTACGCGCGAGGAACTGAAAAAAAAATCAGATAGATTTTCTGTGGACTTTGCCGCTCTATTTTTAGCTGACCGTCTCTGGGCTGATGAAAATAATCGAAAAATACAAAACTTTTTTAATCATTTGCTCAAAGACAAAAAAAGCATTCCAAATCTTTTAGAATATAATGCCTTATCCTGTATGCTATTATTTGTTCCTGGCTGGGATTATGTCGAAAACGGTCATCTAACAGGTGCTGATTTTGCTGAACCACGTAAATTGGTCACAGGATTAGGAATTGAGAACCACTTAGTTGAAATACCAACAACCGGTTCTGTAGAGGACATTGCTGATTATTTAACTAAAGAACTTATGGTGCGCAGTAAATCTGAAAAAAGTATTATTCTTGTGGGGGCCAGCTCAGCTGGACCCGCCATTCATTTAAGCCTTGGTGAAATGATCAACAGGCATGAGTCCAAGGGCGTTAAGGCCTGGGTTAATTTAGGCGGTATCCTCCAAGGAAGTCCACTGATTGATCACTATCAAAAATGGCCTCAACGCTGGCTGTTTAACACTGTTGTCTGGTATCAAGGATGGAATAAGGACAAGATGCTCAGCATGTCAGCGAAGCAAAGTCGAGATCGATTTGAACGGTTAAACATCAACAAAAATATCCTGGTGATCAATTACATGGGGCTTCCATTGTCGGGTCAGCTTAGCAAATATTCTAAAGATAAATATCCATTGTTGGCTTCAAAAGGGCCAAATGACGGTTTAACATTGCTCCGCGATGTTATTGCGCCGAACAGCCTGACCATTATTGCATTAGGTAGTGATCACTTATTTGCCGAAGACCCGAAAATTAACGATAGGACCATTGCGCTAACGATTCTTGTTATTTCATATTTGGAGGAAAAGAAACATAGCAACATCAATGCCATTGAATCAGCCAGATTATGACCGCGTTGAGAAGTGAATTATGCCGCGCCAAGAGACATATAACCCTAACGTTGCATAAATTCTTGTCATCAAGCCTGGCCGTTATGTCTGAGATCGTTGCTTTTTCCGGGCAGATGCTGGATGCTTGATACTCGATGCTGGATATCTAACAGGACACTATCGGTGAATTTCAACGACATCCAGGATCCAGAAACCAGAATCCAGGATCAGTCAATACTGTCAATGGTCTTCATTGCAGCAGCGAAGTTGGATTTCAAAATTTTATGCAACTATAGGGATAAGTCTAGGGGATTAACCATTAAGGTTCTCAGTTACTTGGGTCTCGTCTACGCCGTCATCGGTTGGCTTAACGAAGTTTTGTTCCAGTGGACTTCCAGCCCATTGCTGAGCCATTACTCCGAGTACATTGCCATTGGTATTTTCGGAATCTACAGAGTGGCTGTTGAGAAAAACCCTTATACTAAAAAGAGGATCGCGGTATTGACCGCAATGGTTTTGGGATTCTGGGCTCTGCTTCCCTATCTTTTATCCCCTACAGAACCTGCCCTGGGATACTATAGTGGTAAAGCCGTTTGGGGGCAAAGTTTACACGTTCCAATGACGCTGACCTTTTTTATTTCCATATTGCTTGTGCTGCTTTTTGGCCGACGAGCCGTTTGCAGCTGGAATTGTCCTTGCGTCGGCACCCGGGACACAATGGGGGCTGCTTTCAGGAAAGAGACGATCAAGTCGGAGAAAGCATGGAAGTTTAGGCACCTTAAATGGGTACTCACCAGTTTCTACTTTGCCTTGTTTATTGTTGTCCTGCTGCCATTTCCCAAATCAAAGTTGTTCGTGGATGTATTTTTTGGGGTCGTCGGTGTAATTTATTTTTCTTCCTTTCTTTTTATTCCGCTTACCGGAAACCGCAACTGGTGCCGCTGGTTGTGCCCATACGGCCAGACGTTCGGGGTTTTAAACAAAGCAGGGTTCTACAAAATCAAGGCGGATAAGGAAAAATGCATTTCCTGCGGGAAATGCACCAAAGAATGCGATATGGGCATCCCGGTTCAGCATCTTGTCGAAAGAAAAGGTGAAGTGAACGTACCTGATTGTGTGGGTTGTGGGCGCTGTGTCACAAACTGCCCCAAAGAAGTATTAGCCTTTTCCGATGTAAGAAACATTTTTAAAAGGACTGCCTACTCAGTCGAATCTGACCGGATTAAGGATGTCTCTCTCCGACTACAGCGCACTCAATCGGGAGCTGCGTGATATGCTGTCCGCCGCTTTTATTCATTTTCCCCTGCCCATAGAACAAGGCGTTCGCTGGACAACAGACGCCCCCTTTCGCGGGACGGCCTCATCCATTGAGCACTTTGGTTCTATAGGGATACTTGCAGTAGAAATGGAAGCCGCAGCTATATATGCCTTTGCCGAAGCGAGAGATAAACCGGTAATCTGTTTCGCTCACGTAACGAATCAAATGGCAAGCATCGAAGGGGATTTTGAAAAAGGCGATTCAAATGGTGGAGACGACGCCCTACAACTTATTTATGCGGCTGCAAAAGCCTGGATGGGATAGTAACCGAAGTGATCCGGAACTTTTCGATCCATAACTCAATTTAGAGTATACAGTGCTATAGTTTAATAAAGGGTGTGTGCTATGAACAATCAAATCGTCCTTCGGCTGATCTTTTTTGTCGGTATTTTCACTTTGATGGTTATTTGGGAGCGGATGTCGCCACGTCGCTCAATGACGACTTCCAAAAAAGTTCGCTGGATTAGCAATCTTGGCATTACCTTCCTTAATCCGCTGGTGGTACATTTACTGTTCCCAATCCTGGCGGTTGACATGGCCCTGAAGGCCCAGGAAGGAGGGTGGGGTCTTTTAAATAATGTCGTTCTTCCTTTCTGGCTGAAGGTGGTCATCGGAATTATTGTGCTTGATCTGGTCATCTATCTTCAGCATGTTTTGTTTCATGCCATTCCTATTCTGTGGCGGCTGCACAGGATGCACCACGCTGATCTCGATTTTGACCTGACCACCGGCCTGCGGTTTCACCCTATTGAAATGGTTCTTTCAATGGTCATCAAGCTTTCGGTGGTGGCAGCTCTCGGCCCTCACGCCTTGGCAGTAGTGACGTTCGAGATCATTCTAAACGGCATGGCCATGTTCAATCACGGTAATATTAGAATTCCGCTCAATTTTGATCGCCAGCTGAGATATTTCATGGTCACCCCGGACATGCATCGGGTGCATCACTCCGTGATCATCCGTGAGACCAACAGCAATTACGGCTTCAATCTGCCCTGGTGGGATCGTCTGTTCGGCACCTATTGCGCTCAGCCGGCCAAAGGCCATGAAGGAATGACCATCGGCTTATCGCAATTTCGTGAATCCAAAAAGCTGACCTTACCCTGGCTTATGGTTCTCCCCTTTATTGGGGATCCGGGCAAGCAACCGATCAATCTTCATTGATGAAAGACTTAATAATAGCCCGAATGTTGAAAAGAAAAGGTGCTAAACTGGCCAGGAAGTTGACAATCATCGCAATCGTAGGATTTACTGTAATCTTCCTGGCCAGCTGTGGCATCCGAATTTGGGCATTTGCCATAATTATAACGGCTATATTGATAGTTACAATCGTACTAGCTACAGGAGGTACGGACCAGTTTGCTCACCGTACGATAATCGATTCGGCTGATGCAATAATCTGATTTCAGGTTCGAATTCTTTGCGGTAATAATCTTTCCAAAGGTTTTTTATCCGGAGGTGCAATATGAAATTAATAAAAATCTTATCGTTAAGCTTAAGGGCATCATTGCTGATCTTTGCGGTGCTATTTCCATGGGATCAGGCCCTGGCTCAGCAGCGAGGTTACGGCGATTGGAGCATGGGGCCGGGCATGATGGGTAACCGGCATGGCAAAACCGCGCGGGGTATGTATGCCATTGGAGGCTGAGAATGAGACGCATCGCATCTAACAAAGATATGCGAGAGAATTTTCCGGTCGACATAAAAAGGCGTAACCCTGCGCCGGTGGTGTCCTGATGCTTCTGGCTTTAAAGCTGTTTAAAGATGTGTGGATGGGCAGACCTGCAAAAAACGAAAGGCGCTGTCACTTGCCTGGTGGAGTGGAAAATGTATACACCTCCTTGGGAAAATCAGATTTTGCACTTTTGTCATACCTAAAACCTATTACCAGCTTCGCGTCTTGTTTCATAATTCTCGATAATTCATTAAATGATCTGCGAAAATCTTTCCAGAAATATATAGTATGAACACAAAGTACTTTACTGAAAAAGTCATCAGGGTAAGGTACAGAGAATCTGCTTTGCTTGGGGATATACTGCAATATCGGTTAAGGGATGATGTCGCAATGTGATATAAATTGTCAAAAAAAAAGGCCCATCGGCAGGTGCGCCGAATGCAGAAAAGGAGAAAGAATTTGGTTGGTCGAGCTTCCCTGTAATCAACACCGAGGCCGGAGACTCCGCATCCCGCCAGACCGAAACGCAAATCCGGGAGGGCAGAGGCCATCGATTATCGGTACGGACAAACCAAAGGCTGGGATGGCATACACTTCATCCTCACTGTTGTTCTTAACAAAACAAAAGTTAAAATAGCGGAAAGTGTAATTCCGTTTTTCATTCTCTCCCCCTCCTTCAAATATAAACGTTTAATGATTTGCTTTTAAGTTACTCACCTCCTTTCCTGTTTGAAATTTACTGGTGATAGCCTCAAATTTCTTCATACTGATCATTGCCATATAAATCACAACTCGGCTGGTGTTTCACTGCATCAATGCATCTGCCACCATGGAACTTAAAAATTTAACCTCGACACCCATTTTATAGTGGTCGTCTAAATTGCTGAGCTGGGTATGACAGTTCTCACAGGCGGTTGCCAGAGTCTTTGCACCGGTAGTTTTGATTTGATCCACTTTGACACGGGCGGACTTCATCCTGAAGTCCAGGGTTTCCTCTCCCAGGGCCACCAGACCGCCCCCGCCGCCACAACACCAGTTGTACTTGGGCTCCCGGCTCATTTCGCGAAAATCGTCGGTTAATTGCTGCAGAATATAGCGCGGTTCATCAAACACACCGGCATTTCTGGCGATCTGACAGGGGTCATGGTAGGTGATGGAGCCGCTGAGTTTCGACTTGTCCAGCTTGATCCGGCCTTCACGCAGATAGCGGGCATGCACTTCGGTAATTGAAACCACCTTAAAAGGTTGCTTGCCGGTAAGCTGCTTCATCACCCGGTAAGCCGTTCCGCATTCACAGACACAAACCTCCTTGACTTTTAAGCGTCTGGCTTCATTGACGATGCGATCCAGAATTAGTTTGGTCTTGGAGGGATCGCCCACAAAAGCACCGAAATTGACGGCTTCAAAAAAGCTCAAGGTCCAATTTTCACCGGCAGCGTTGAAAATGGCAGCCGCCGGAATTATGGAGTGGGCGCCGGCCAAAGCGACATAAAGCAGGTCGGCTCCTTCAACATCCACCGGTATGGCAGCCTGGCCGGCTTCGGTTTGCCATTTTTCAACCACTTCCGCTTCAAGCCGTTTGATGCCATCAAGGAATCCGTCTTTAAAAAGCTCTATCGATTTGCCTTTTTCAACGGATGTGTCCGCCAGTAATGTCAGGATCTCCGGCTCTGCATTGGCACCGATCAGCAGCAGCTTGGCAATCGACATAATCATCTGGGTATCGATGCCGAAAGGACAGTACACCATGCAGCGGCGGCAACCGGTGCACGAATAGGCCGCCTCAAAAAGCTCTTCAACGGCCATCTCGGTCAACTCTTTCGCTTCGCCCACTGCGGGCCAGAATTTCCCCCGGCCCTTGAAATATTTTTTGTAAAGCCGCCGCACGATCTCGGCCCGATAGGCAGCGATGTATTTGACCTGCCCCATGGATGCGTAAACGTGGCAGGCTTCCGTACAAACCCCGCAGCGGGTACAGGTTTCCAGGTAAAACCGCATGGCTTCGTTCAGCTTACTCTGAAAAAGATTAAGCAAATCATCCCTAGTTTTTTGATCCATCTATCTAGTCCTTTATTTATCCCGTTCTCAGCTTATTCATCGGCAAGGACAAAAACGAATGCATGCTCTGGCTGAAGGGAAAAAATATTAAAAACAAATTGGCAAAAAAGATGTGCAGCACGAGCATGAAAGAATGTCCGGAGTCCGTCACGGCCACCGGCAAATCCGGCTTCAGCGTCAGCAGACTCCACAGGTAGGCCTGATAATCCTCCACAACCATTTCTTCATAACCATACCATCTTCTGGCCCAATCCATCTCGTTGCCGAAAATGACGATTAGAAATAACAAAATCAGAAGATAATAGTCTTCCGGTACCGACAGATCCCTGACCGGTGATGAAAATCGTCGAAACAGGAAATAAAGCAGGGCAATGGCGATAATAAGGCCGACATACCCTTGTCCCAGAAAGACTTCATGGGGGACAATTTGAAAAATCGCAAATTCGCCAAACAACTCCAGATGCCCGATTATCAGAAACAACAGACAGATGTGAAAAAGCATCAGAAAAACCCACAGCACGGGTTTGTGTCGCCTGACGCTGGGGAATAAAAAAGTGTCGTGCAGGGCCCACAGCCATTGGGGTTTTTTCTCAGGATATATTTGCAATGTAGCGGGATGTTTAGGTTCCCGGAATATCTTGATCAACCTTAGGGTGGTACCGATGAAAAAAGTAGCAACAGCCATATAAACCATCGGCACCAGAATGAAATAAATCAGTGTTTGCACAGTCGCCTCCCGAATTAGAGCAAAGGGCAGAGAGCTAAGCGCAAGGGGCAGAGGGCTGTGAGCTGAGGGCTTTGAGGATCGGCCCGGTGGCAAACAGATCAAAAGTAGGTTTTGTTCTCCAACCCTGTGCACACGGCTTTAGGCCCCGTGCACGATACGCCGGAGTCTATGCTCCATGCACCAAGCTCCGTGCTCCAAGCCCCGCGCGCTCTGCGTACTACGCCAATCGCTTAATAAAAAACTTGATCAGCTTATCTTCCTGGTCTGTTTTCACGATTTCATTACCGCTGGTTTTGGCCCAGGCCGGGAAATCGGTCAATGAACCGGGATCTGTTGTCTGAGCCTCTATGACTTCACCGACCTCGACCTCTTTGATTCCTTTGCTGACTTTGACTACCGGCATGGGACATGCCAACCCTTTTAAGTCAAGTACTTTTGCAACTTGCACATCATCACTCATTTTGTTCCTCCTAAATAAACAATTGTACTTTAGCGTTTTGGGCCTCGGCCAGAAATGTTGCGACGCCGGCAAAACCCAGGTCATTATAATCGATGAATTCATCACGGCTGAAACCCATCAGGTCCATGGACATCTCACACACATAGATTTTGACAGCGAGTTCCTCAGCCAGGGCCAACATCTCTTCCAGGGAGGCCACGTTTTTCTTTTTCATCAGGGATTTCATCATGGCGGTGCCCATTCCGCCCATATTCATATTGGACAGTTTTACATCGCCGGTTCCTTTGGGCAGCATGGCGCCGAACATTGTGCCCATCATATCTTTGCCGCCGACTTTCTTTTTCTTGTCTCTGAGGACCGGTGTTCCCCAGAATGTAAAAAACATCACAACCTCCATTCCCATTGCGACCGCACCGGTCGCAATGACAAAAGCGGCCAGCACTTTGTCCAGATCACCGCTAAAGACAACCATCGCCAGTTTGTTTTCCGCAGTTTTTTTGCTGACGGCTTCAACTTGAGCTTTAAGCTCTTCCAGTTGAGTTTCAATATTTTGCATATCCATTGTATTCCTCCTTTGGTTATAGTATTAACATTGTTTTTTATAGCTATTTAAATAAGTTAGACATATAATACCCACGATTTAGTTTACCTCATGAACCTTTATGTCAAAAAAATATACCCTAACTGCTTGAATTGAATGCAATTCGCCAAACCGATGCCGGCAAAAAAATTTGCGCCTAATTACACCATCAATTCTTTGACCGCCTCCATGGAGGCCTTTAAAATATCCAGATTAGTCAGCATGGCCTGGCGCTGATCCTGGGCCATCTGGGATAACACCTGGCCATGGATGTTTTTTAAAAAACTATTGATTTCATTTAATTTTTTTTGGCCATGGGAGGTCAGGCTGAGCAGGCTGACCCGGGAATCTTCGGGATCCTTAATACTTTGAATTAATTTTTTCTGAATCAGCCCGTCGATGATTTTGGAAACCCGGCTTTTGACCACATTCATTTTAAGGGCAATGCCCTTGGCCGTCAGATAACGCTCTGCGCCAAATAGGCCCAGGCATCTGAGCTCGGCATCCGGCAACTGGAAGCGTTCGCATTGATATTGCATACGCTCCTGGCAACACTGAAACAGTTTTGTAATAAGCTCCTGAAATTGCGCCAGTTGAAATTCTGATACATCGGGTTTTATAGCGGCTTTAAATTCGTTCATAGTGCGAACTATATCATTAAAGGTTCTGATGTCAAGCGTTTTTTTTAATTTCTTCGTACTCGGTGCGGTTTACCTATTTGAATACTGTGCATTCAATGGTTCAGGGTTCACGGTTGAGGGTTTCTTGAATCCTGAATCGTCGACTTTCTTAACCCTTAACCCTGAACCGTGAGCCCCCGCTATAAATAATTTACATTGTCCGGTTATTATATTATAATTAAATATAAAAAATTCAATTATCTTCGACGATCTTATAATCCTGGTTAAGGAGGAAAATATGCGTAAAAAGCTGCACGTTGCAATCATTCTTTTCGCGATACTTCCGGTTCTGATATTTTGGCCGGCCTGTTCAAAAAAAACGACCGAAACCGGGGAGTCCGACATTGCCGTGCAGGAAGAGGACTTGGAGGCACAAAAAGTCAGAGAACAATTGGAGCAGGAGCGACGGGAACGCGAAGCTAAAGAGCGTGACTTGCGGGCAGAAAAAATAAAATTCATGTATGAAGATGTCCATTTCGAAAAAGGCAGCTATAAGCTAATGCCTGAAGCCCGGAAGTTGCTCCAAAGCAAGGCCCTATGGCTGAAGAAAAATTCGGATCTCAAAGTGATCGTTGAAGGTCACACAGACGAGGCCGGTTCAAAAGAGTATAATTTTGCTCTGGGAGATCGGCGGGCGGGTGCGGTAAAATCATTTTTAATCGGTCAGGGTATCCGGTCATCGCGCTTAATAGCCGTTAGCTATGGAAATGAGCAGCCCATTGACACCAGCAGCATGGAAACGGCAAAGTCAAAAAACCGGCGGGTACATTTTGTAGTTGAGGAATAGCATTTAGGCCTTTAAGACGCTTTGCCCGGCAGTATGCTGGTCAGATGTTGAACCAATAGAAGCGTGAATTTCTGCTTGAAACTAGCGCGCAACGATTCCCCTAAATCTCCCCAATAGCTTGATCCCGCAATCACCCCTTGACAGATTTCGTAATTTCCCCAAATGTCTTTATCTCAGATGGCAAATCATCCAGATCGATCGTCAGATCCACCCGGAGCGCAAAGGCTCTTTCGATCACATTTTCCAGTTGAATAACATTGCCCGGCCAATCATATCGCAGTAACACATCCAGTGCATCCGGCGATACGTTCAACACCTTACTCTCATTTTTCAGACTGAATCTATTCAGGAAATGGTTGATCAGCAGACAAATATCTTCCTTGCGGTCTTTGAGCGGGGGAATCTCAATTTTAACATCATTGATACAGTTAAAAAATTCCGGCTCAAAAATATCTTTGCGGGCAGCCTGATTTAGATTTCTGTTGGTGGCGGCCAATATCCGGGCACCGGTGCCCGAATTGCCGTCGGCTGCCGCCTGATTGAGGCTATAGGCCTTGAAAGCCCGGCTGATTTGAGTTTGTATGCTCGGAATTATTTCGGCAATTTCATCAAAAAAAACCGCCCCGCCGGCCGCGGATTCAAAGAGGCCAATGGCGTGGTCATGCAACTGATCCCCGGCAATTCCCTTGCCAAAGCTTTTGCAGGTTACGGACTTAAAGGGTTTATCATTGCGACGGCTGCTGCGGTGAATTACATGGGCCGTCAGCGCCTTACCGGTTCCGCTTTCCCCTTGTATCAACACATTGGGACTGCTTTGACGCATGCGATCAATTTGTTCGTAGATTTCGCGCATCTTAAGGCTGATCCCTACCAATTCATCGTATCGGTGCCGTTCTTTCAGGCGGGTTTTCAGAACAATATTTTCCTGTTTAAATTTTTTAGCCTCAATGATTTTATCGATAAGGACCCTTAATACATCCAATTTGAATGGTTTCTGGATGTAATCATAACTGCCGAATTTCATCGCCTGGATGGCGGATTCCATGGTGCCGTGACCGGTGACCATAATCACTTCGGTGGCAGGGCGGTATTCCTTGATCACGGCAAGCAGTTCAAGCCCGTCGATATCGGGCATTTTAAAATCGGTAAAGACCACATCAAACTCTTTTTTCTTGATGAGCTCGAGCGCCTTAAGGCCGCTGTCCACTACATTGATTTTGTAATCGAAGGCGGTAAGATACTCCTCGACCAGCGATAGAATCGTTCTATCATCATCCACAAATAAGATTTCAAACTCCTTCATGGCTACCTCCACCTCAACTCGCCGGCGTTTCTGTTTAGGGGCTCACTGCGGGCTACTACCTGAATCCTGCATGAAAACTAATGCGATAAAAACAGCCTCCAACTCGTGCAAATTTCAGGTAACCATAATCAGTTTTCGGATCCGGAATCCTTTCCTAATTTGTAACGTTTTATTTTTTCAACTAAAGTTGTTCTTTTTATCTTTAGAAGCTGGCTCTTGTTTTCGGTCTGTAGGCAAAAAGCAGCTTCATTTTGCCCGATTTTTCATCCCAGATCTAATAAATTCAGATACTTAGTCATTTGGCTGACCTTCAAACACGTAGGCACACGAAATCTAATAT
>Ga0209260_10000199_pt1 | contig 40804 bp, 40 predicted proteins | sample WorMetTypGCAVOLI_FD_187421 | JGI IMG/M metagenome (GOLD analysis project Ga0209260, IMG submission 187421) | Marine gutless worms symbiont microbial communities from Max Planck institute for Marine Microbiology, Germany - Olavius algarvensis... ...
CGCGTAGACAAACGCGCTTAATTTACCCCCTTTTTTGTAGTAACACGCCGAATTTCATTCATTCGCGTAAACCCTGATCCTGCGCAGATCTGCGGCAATTCGTGTATTTACATACCGAAAACCCAAGATAAGGGGAGCAGTTCATTATGAGCTGCTCCCCTTTATTAATTTTTAGCCATATTTCTGGTTATCCCCCGTTGTTTTTTATTCATATCATAGTCACGCTTGGCTCGGCAGCCTTATCTAATCCGCAACTGACAACCAACAACTCACAATATACATTGAGCTGATTTAGGGTTTTTCATCAGCTCAAAACAGCTCTGCAAACTTGACATACAACACTGATTTAGCAATACTGGCGTTCATCAGCACCGATTCACTACTATATAACATAGTAATAAAGGTGACCTATATGAACGTATATGACCCTCTCTGCTACACAGTCAGTATTGAGGTTAGTGTGCCTGCCGCACAGGCGTTTCAGTATTTGTCCGATCCCGCAAAGATAGGACTGTGGGCGCTGGGGTGTTTTAATACCTTACCCACGGAACATGACAGGCTTTACAAGGGAACATCACTTTTTGATAACTCTGAGACATGGGTTCGTGTTGAGACCGATCCGGAACGCCTGATTATCGACTACCATATCGGTGATCCGGATCTTCAGGTGCCCCGCATTTCCACTCGGGTTGTTTCCGGTAAGTCCTACGGTAAAAACTCCGACCATTGCATCGTTAGTATGACGGCTTGGCGGCCGGCTGCTATGCTCGATGCGCGCTGGCACCGTCTGTGTGTGACCCACGATACTGAAATCCTGTTGATACAATCGCAACTTGAGCAGCAATCAAATGAAATTGATTTTTAGTTCATTTATATTAGCCCCAACATGCGCGGCAGGGTCATGGTTATCGCCGGGACATACGTCACCAGAGCCAGGGTGAAAAGTGAAGCGATCAAAAACGGCAGCACCGCGAGCACCACTTTGCCGAACGGATCGCGGGATATGTCCGAAGCGGCAAACAGACAGACGGCCAGTGGCGGCGTCAGCAGACCGATGTTCAGATTGACAATCATCAATATGCCGAAGTGAACCGGGTCGATGCCTATTTCCATTGCCAAAGGTGTCAGCATCGGTGCAAAAAGAATAATCGAAGCCGAGCAATCCAGCCACATGCCCAGCAGAATTAAAAAAAGATTGATCAGGATCAACAGTATATATTTATTGTGACTTACCGAATAAAACAAGCCCTTCACTTTTGCCGGAACATTTTCAATTCCAAAAACCCACGCCAGAATCGACCCGCAGCCGACAATTAACAGGAGCTTGGCCGAAAAAAGAAATGCCGTCCGAAAAATTTCACCATAATCCCGCCAATTCAGGCTGCGATAAACCAGGGATGCAATCACAAATGCATATAGCACCGCCATACCGGCAGCTTCGGTCGGCGTGAAAATTCCGGATAAAATACCAAAAATTATTATAGCCGGCATCATCAGGGGAACCAGAGCATCTTTGGTGCCAAAAACCAGTTTTTTGGTCGTCAGGGGAATTTTAATTTTGGGGTACGCTCGCCGCTTTGCCAGAAAAACCACGATTGACATTTGAGACAGACCCATGAGAATACCGGGAATTATGGCTGCGGCAAACAAGGCGCCAATGGATACCGAGGTAACAGCCCCGTAGATGACGATAATCATGGAAGGCGGAATGATGGGACCGATAATGGATGAGGAAGCAGTGACGGCAGCCGCAAACGGACCGTCATACCCTTGCTTTTTCATGGCCGGGATAAAAATCGAGCCGAGAGCTGCGATATCGCCCAATGCCACCCCTGTGATTCCGGCAAAAAGCATGGAGGCTAGAATATTTACCTGGGCCAGTCCACCGCGCCACCTCCCCACGATAAGGTTTGCAAAATCTACAAGTCGATCCGCAATTTTGCCGCGAGTCATTATTTCACCGGCCAGAATAAAAAATGGGATGCACATCAGAACAAAGGAATCCATTCCCGCGAAAAGCTTTTGGGGCGCCATATCGAGAAAGGACGCCTGGGGAGAAAAGAGCAGATAGAGGGATGCTGAAAACCCCATCACAAAGGCAACCGGCATTCCGGCAATCAGCAATACGACAAATATCAGGATCATCCATCCCAGAGACATGCCGGTCAACTCCTATCCGAATCCCGGGCAAGCGCCTCCGAGACTGACATTTGCTTTTCTTCCAGCAGGCGCTCGTCCGCTTCCAGCAGCTTTTCTTTTGACCAGAAAAAGGACTGATAGATATCGACGAATAAGCCTTTCAGCGTGTAAAGGATGATCAGAAACGCACCGATTGGTATGGCTAATGTCGGCCACAGCATACTGATTCTTAATCCGGAGCTTTCAAACAGCCGGTTGAAGGCGGCGATTTTAATGCCCTTAACAAAAATGATTATCAAAAAAGTTAAGGTACATAGCCGAAAAAAAGTATCCATCAGGCGCCGGCCGCGCGCGCCGGCCAGCATGGGGAAAAAATCTATCCGAATATGTTCACCCATCGCCTGAACCCGGGCTGCACCGATCATGACCATCCAGATCATCAAATAGCGCACCAATTCTTCGGCCCACACGAAAGAGTAGTTAAACAAATATCTTGAAAACACCTGTACGACAACGATGACGCTCATCAACAACAGAAGCCAGCGGCAAATATTCGTCTCGATACGTTCAAGATATTTAACTATCCGAGTCCACGGTTTCATTTCGCGCTATCAGCGGCTTGAAGCATTCCGTCGACCCAATCCCCGGGAACCTCCTTGCGCAGCCATTCCAGCACGGGCGCCTGGGCTTTATCCTTGAAAAGCTTTCGATCGGCTTCAGTGAGTCTGTATACCTGCATACCCTGTTTCTTCAAATTATCGACGGCCATGTGATCGGTGTAGCGGGAAACACCGCGATTAACGGCCAGGGCTACTTGCTGGGCTTTCTGGATAACCTGTTGCAGGTCTTTAGGCAGGGATTGATAAAATTTGTCGTTGATGATCATCGAGGAGACGGCATACACATGGCTGTCGATGGTGGCATATTTTTGAACCTGATAATATTTAAACAGGTTAACCAGTGATAAGGCATTGTTCTGGCCGTCGACGGTTTTATTTTTCAAGGCACCGTATAATTCCCCGAAACTGATGGGTGTCGGTGATCCTCCCAGACTTGAAACCAGTTTTTGGAAGACCGGAGACGGCATAACCCGTATTTTCAAACCGTTCATGTCCGCCGGTGTTTTAATGGGTCTTTTTGAGTTGGTCCATTGTTTATATCCACCGGATTCCCACCAGTGCAACACCCTCAATCCGGTCTTTTTGCGAAGCTGTTCATTGATCTTTTTTACAAACGGGCCATCATAAACGCGCCATGCCTGATATTCGTTTTCAAACAAATAGGGTATCGAAAAAACCTGGACTGGTTTAAATACCTGGGCCAGAGGACCTTCGGCTGTGTCTGCACCTTGAATCTGCCCCATCATGACCTGTTTCAATCGATCAGCAGGACTTCCCAAAGCGCCGCCCCAGATCAATTCCACTTTGATGCGGCCATTGGATTTTCGTTCGACTTCGGATTTAAAATAGTTGTAATGCGTGGCCCAGAAGCTTGGATTCAAATCCGGCGCAGCCAGTCCGAATTTCATGACAAAAGGTTCAGCCAATACCACTGCTGGATAAGATACCACCAAAAATAGAATGCTCGATACAATAATGACTGCGGTTTTAAAGGCTTTCATTTTGCTTCTCCTTTCTGAGTGAAAATGATTCGGAGTATATTTATTACCGCTGGCTCCCACCGGGGAAAAAGTAGCGGGAAGTAAAATCTCTCAAACGGAAAGTCCCGAATAACTGCATATCGGACCGGAAAGTCAAAAGTTTCAGCATGTCCCGGGTCTCCGGGAAGGCGGGGGATAGTGGAATCGAGCATCAAAATGCCGGCAACCTGCCCATAATTGGCGGTGCCGCCGAATATATATCGAGGCATGATAATTTCTCCAGATTAATTTGAAACCACAGAAGACAGAGTTTATCGAAATGCGCTCTAACCCTTAAACCATATACCCTAAACTTTATACCTTACACCCCTAACCTTACACCTTATACCTTACACCCTATACCACATCTTTCCGGCATCAAGAATCTCTCCGAGCCGCAGGCCAGTATCCAGCTATTATACGACAGAATTACTTCCTCCGACACTTGTCCGCCTCCGGAGGATTCGATATTCGTTATTCGATATTCTGCGGTTTTCTTTTACCGTGAGCCCTGCGCCGAATGCCCTGCGCCTTTCTTGTCATTCCGACTTCAATCCCGCGGCACCCCCTTCTCATCCCAGCCCTTGATATTGTAATATTCCTTGACCATCCGCTTAACAGGCACCACCTGTCCCTTTGAGGCCCCTTCTTGTAGAGGCTCGCTGGTAAAACGCTTCGGCAGGGTATCCTGGTCGGCCGTCACACCGAAATCGATATTCATTTTGCGATCCCGGTTGATCACGCCGATGAGGGCTGCATCGACTTTGTCAGGCGTAAAATTTAATCCCGTGCCGGCACGCAACAGCTGTGATGCGAGATCAAAATCCATAATATCCATACTCAAGCCGATGTTCTTGCACATGGTCAGACAATCGGTGAGCAGCGCCTGACGCTCAGTGTGCTCCACCAGCACCGCCTTGCCCTTGTCGGCCAGGCGATCGGCAATCTCCCGGATGCCCCATCTTTTTTCGGCTTCATCGTAGCGCTCGGTCAACTCAAAAAACGGTTCCGCTCTCAGGTGGTCGCCCCCCCGCGAAGCAATGGCATATGTTAAACCAAAAGCTTTGATACCGCGTGGATCGCCGCAAATCATATCCAGTCCTTTAACATGAAATGCATATTCCTCGCTCCCCTGCCCAAAACGCCGGGCCAGGCTGCGGGTTCCTTCAGCAAAGGCGTCACCGATGCCTTCGCGGCGAATGATCATATTGAGCAGCTTCTCAACTGCCTGGCAATTGCCCCAGGTAAGATTGAGGCCGTCAAAGTCATCTTTGGTGAGCAACCCTTTTTGAACACATTCCATGGCCCAGCCGATGGTCTCGCCGGAGCTGAGGGAATCCATGCCCATACGATTCAGAAACGCGTTCATTTTCAGACCAAACTCCAGGTTGTCGCTTCCGATGCGGGACGTGTAGCTGCAAAGCGTCTCAAATTCCGGTCCTTCAGCCTCAACTTCTTTGGTGAGGTAGTACCGGGAGCAGTGTAAATTGCAGTTAAAGCACGATTTATTTTTGACCTTGTATTCCTGCGCCAGAGTTTCACCGCTGACCTTGGCCACATATTTACACAGGCCCTGCTGGAAATGCTTGGTGGGTAATATTCCGATGCCGTTTAACGCTTTCATCAACAACGTAGAACCCAGGGCATTGCGCTTTTCATATTCCGGGTGGATCATGATGCGTTGATCCAGATCGCGGCAAAGTTCGAGAAATCCCGGTGGATCAGCCACCGTCAAACGTCCCCGGCCCCTCACCGCCACAGCTTTCAAATTTTTAGAACCGAATAAGCAGCCCATGCCGGTGCGACCGCACATGCGGGAATTGTTGCAGGCCACAGTGGCATATTTAACTAAATTTTCGCCGGCCGGACCGATAGCCGCTACCTGAATGGCGTTATCGTTGAGTTCGCGGCGGATGGCAGCCGTTGTCTGCCAGATATCCTGCCCCCACAAATGGGATGCATCTCGAATTTCAACGTGATCATCGGCAATGAACAGATAGCAGGGTTTTTCGCGGCATCCGGACATTACCAGCTGGTCGTAACCGGCCTGTTTAATTTCAGCCCCGAAATGCCCGCCGGCGGCGGAATCGCCCAGGATTCCCGTCATCGGGGACTTGCCGGATATCGTCATAAATGCCGAAGCCGCCACCAGCGTGCCGGTCAGCGGGCCGACACCGATGAGCAGCAGATTCTCCGGCGCAAGCGGGTCGATATCGCGCTTCAATTCGTCATAAAGGCGTGTTGAATTCAGACCGCGGCCACCAATGACGTGGAGCATGTAAGCCGGATCTGTTTTCTCCCGCTGGATCTGCCCGGAAGTCAGATCCACCCGCAGGATAGTTCCGCCATAACCATGCAGCATTTAGCCTCTCCTTTCTGCCAGCCAGTTTTGTCGCAACTGCTCGGCGCGACTCATTACATAGCGTAGCCTCTTTTCCTCGGGATCGAGTCCACGACTGCCTTTTTTGAATTCCTTTAAATTGACAGCCTCCGTCACATCCGGTTCATCGTGGATGGCATCCAGTGTGCAGGCCTTGACACAACGCGGATCACCACCGCAAAGATCGCAAACGTGAGGGATTTCCTCATATAACTCGATCGCACCGATCGGACACATGACCTCGCAGGTGCCGCAGGCCGTACATAACGTCGGCGAGACGATCACCTGACCCAGTGCGCCGACTTCGATAGCTTCTTCGGGACATTTGGTGCAATAGCGCTCTTGGCACTGTTGGCAGACCACCGGGTAATCTATTCCGGTATCTTCAATTTTGACAACCTTAATCCGGGCCCCGCTGCGTCCGATTTTGCCGGAGTGAAAAAAAGAGCAGTTCACCTCACAGCGACTGCAGCCGGAACATTTGGATAAATCCAGGGTAATCATGATTCCTCGATCCTTTCAATCCGATAATGGACCTTGCCTTTGGGATCCGGGCAAACAAATAATTGGCCGGACTTACCGGTCCAGTCCCCTTTTTCCGGTTTAACCCGCTGCAGCAGAGGAAAAATGGGCATCATGCTTTGCAGGGCCCACATGCAAATGTGCTTACCCTCGGGGATCATAATCTTGCCGCCCTCCAGAATGAAGCTGTCCCCCACCAGGATAGGCTGATTACAATACCCGTCGATTCTTTCCGCGGTGACTTTCAGTTTATACATGGCTTAATATGATCCCCTTTCAAAACGATGATGGCTAATCTATACACCATATCAATCTGGAATTGAAATGATTTTAAATAAACGGGTTCAAATAAAATCTTCTATTGCAACTGGCCGAGACGTTTAATTAGGGTGTATGCCTATCAACCTGTCGGTCATTGACTTTAGTTGGCTGCTGGTATATTTGAAATGGAATGGAACGTTTTGAAAGGAGGTAAAATAGACATAGGCTAACGCATAAAACGAAAAAAAGGAGGGTGAAATGAGAAAGTCAATCGCAATTATCATGTCAGGGTTGTTCGTATTATGTTTTGTGGGAATTGGATACAGCGCTGATGTCCAAAATGGCATTCATGTCGGCAATGCCGGCGCGTTTACCGGGGATGCCGCTGCCCCCTGTGCCGAAATTTACAACTCCGCCCAAATCGCCGTCGATGAATGGAATGCCAAAGGCGGCATTCAGGGTGTCAAAATTGAACAGATTATGGGCGATGATGCCATGGACCCGGCCCAGGGTGTCAATGTTGCCCATAAATTTGCAGCCGATAAACTCATGTATGGCGTTGTGGGCCCTCCCATGAGCCACATTGCCCAGGCCACCTTAAAAATTTACGGTGCGGCTGATCTGGCCACTATCACCACCGCGGCTTCCAAGCCCAATCTTACCGAGCAGGGTTACAAACACTTTTTCAGAGTCAATGCCCGCAACGATGCCCATGGCTGGAATTGCGCCCTGTTTATAAAAAAACGGCTCGGGGCCAACCGCGTAGCCATCATAAATGAAAAAGTGGCCTACAGCGAAAATTTAGCCAAGGAGACAATCAAAGGCCTTAAAAAATTAGGCATAACGGATATCAAACAGGAGACCATTGTCGGCGGGGCGAAAGACTATTCGGCAGTATTGACAAAGGTCAAGGCTTTCAAACCGGATGTAATATTCTTTATCGCCACCACCGCTCCGGATAATGCCATCGGTGTGCGCCAGACCAAGGACCTTGGCATTGATGCCATCTTTTTCGGCTCAGAAGGTGCCCGGGACAAAAAAGACTATATTCAGGCAACCGAAGGCGCAGCCGACGGCTCCTATGTTTATCATTTTGCGCCCGATATATATGCCATTCCGGCCGCCGCCGATTATATCAAGAAGTATGAAACCGCACATGGCAGTCTCAGCGGCTTTGGGCCGCCTGCCTACGAAGCCATGAATATTTTACTGTCGGCCATCGACCAGGCTGCTGCGGACGGGGATATTTCCCGTAAAGAAGTTGTGGAAAATATGCATAAAATAAGAGGCTACAATGGCATTTTAGGTTTTCCGCTCAGCTTTGACCAAAAAGGAGACCTGGAAGGTGGGGCAACCTACTTTTTTCAGGTCAGCGGCAACGACTTCAAACAGATTGCTGTGATGACCGGAAAATAAAGCCTTCCCCCAGTTAAAGGTCCTTGCTGATTAATCCGCCCTGAATAATCGCATATTCAGGATTGTAAAATACGCTTTAAAATTGGCAAGGATCCTCTCTCATTTTAATGGTTCACCGCAGAGTTCGCGGAGAACGCTGAGAAATTTATAATATACCAACCCCGCATGGCATTTCTCTATCTTGGTACTTGACCGTAATGAAATTATATTCGCATAGCAGAATTATCCATAAATTTAAGGCCAGCCATTGGAAGAATATCTACAGCAACTGCCCCAGCAACTGGTAAACGGTCTGACCCTGGGAGGCGTTTATGCGCTGATTGCCATCGGTTACACCATGGTTTACGGCATTCTGGGCATGCTCAATTTTGCCCATGGTGAAGTCTATATGATCGGCGGCTTTGCCGGCTGGTGGGTGCTGCATCTGTTGACGCGGGGCAATGAATTGCTGGTAAACGCGGTGATGGTCATCGCGCTCATGATCATTATTGCCATGGCCGTATCCGGTCTGGTGGGAATCATGGCGGAGCGATTTGCTTATCGGCCGCTGAGAAACGCACCCCGTATGAATTTGCTGCTCAGCGCCCTGGGAGTATCAATATTTTTACAAAACCTCGTCCTGCATTACCAGGGTGCCAAAGTCCGTCTCTTTCACATTGCCGCGTTGATTCCGGAGAGCATTCGGTCATTTCACATCGGATCCACTGTTTTTTCTTTCATGCGAATTTTAGTGATCGTAATAACATTCCTGCTGATGGGTCTCTTAACGCTTATGATTAAGAAAACCAGGGTCGGCAAAGCCATGCGTGCCACGGCCCAGGACATTGAAGCAGCGGCTTTTATGGGAATTGATGTGGACCGTATCGTCGTATTCGTATTTTTGATCGGATCCGCGCTGGGGGGAGCGGCCGGTGCCCTTGTCGGTCTGCTGTTTACCCAGGTTGATTACTATGTCGGCTTCCAGGCCGGGCTGAAAGGGTTTACCGCGGCCGTATTAGGAGGCATCGGCAGTATTTATGGTGCCATGCTGGGCGGCATTTTGCTCGGGTTGACCGAATCCCTGGCAGTTACTTTTTTTCCGTCAGCTTACAAAGATGTGGTTGCATTTGCCATCCTGATTCTCGTTTTGATTTTCAGGCCGTGGGGGCTGGTGGGTGAGAAAATTCCGGAGAAAGTTTAACGATTGCGGATTGCGGAATTTTTCGATTGCGGATTTTGGATTGCTGATTGAATGGATGGCGCAATAATTTGAAGTCGAAAATTGGAATGCGGCCTGCGACGAGCTCAGTCGAATCGAAGTCGGAAAGAATAAGAAAATGGCGAATTCGGCCTCCGGCCCTGAAGGCTTATCTCCCGAAGGGACAAGAGAAAACATCTGTGAAGATCCGTGTCCAAATTTTATAAAAAATTTTAATCAATAGCCATGATCCAAGAATCAAATACGGCGACATTAAACAGCTCGGATTCACTTAGCTGGCGCAAGCCCAATCGCTTGATGCTGTATGGGATTATTGCGGCTGTTTTGATTGCTGCGCCGCATATCATGCCCGATAATTACTGGCTGCGCATTTATACCATGACCGGTTTGTGGATCATGCTGGCGCTGGGGTTGAATGTGGTGGCCGGATTTGCCGGTCTGCTGGATCTGGCCTATGTGGCTTTTTTCGGCATCGGGGCCTACTCCTTTGCGTTGCTGTCATCCAGCCAATTTGATATTCACCTGCCTTTTTTGCTGGTGTTGCCCCTGGCCGCGATTTTTACAATGGTTGTCGGATTCGCGCTGGGCTCCACCAGCCTGAGGTTGAAGGGAGATTACCTTGCGATCGTAACCCTGGCATTTGCCCAGATTTTTAAACTGATCCTGCTCAATCTCGATACACCAATCAACATCACCGGCGGCGTCAATGGTATTTACAGCTTTGATCCAATCAATATTTTCGGTTTCAGAATTATATCGCCGGTGGCCTATGCCTACCTGATCTGGCTTGCGGCGCTTATCGTTACCATCGGTTCCTTCCGAATAAAAACCTCGCGCATTGGACGCGGCTGGGAAGCCCTGCGAGAAGACGAATTGGCAGCCGAAGCCATGGGAGTCAACACAACCTTGATGAAGCTGATGGCTTTTGCCGGCGGCGCTTTTGTGGCAGGCGGGACCGGCGCTTTGTTTGCCTCATTTCAGGACTCCGTGTTTCCGAATAACTTTGATTTTCCCCAGCTGGTGATCGTCTATTGCATGGTTATTCTTGGCGGACTCGGCAATGTCACCGGCGTCATCCTGGGGGCGGTAATCCTGTCAATTTTGCCCGAGTTTTTAAGAGAGTACGGCGCCTATCGTATGATGTCTTATGGATTGATCCTGATTGTTTTAATGGCTTTAAGGCCCCAGGGGATTGTGGGTGGCATCGGCTTTTTAACGAAAAAGAAAAAACGCCCGGATAAAGATGAATCCGGCGAACTCAGAGCCTCCACCGATCTTTACTATGAGGGAAAAGACGAAACCACCGGGAAATCTGATACGAAAGACTACTTTCATAAAAGTAAGCGGGTTATCCTGAAACTGGAAAATATAACCCAGGATTTTGGCGGTATTCAAGCTCTCAGCAACCTGAACCTTGATCTGCATGAAAAGGAAATTTTAAGCATTATCGGACCGAACGGCGCCGGAAAAACAACGCTGTTTAATCTCATTTCGGGCATATATCCTCCCACCGCTGGAAAAGTATATTTCGAGGGCAACCAAATTACGGGACTCAAACCGCATAAAGTGGTGAAGGCCGGCATTGCCAGAACCTTTCAGAACCTGCGCCTATTCAACAAGATGAGCGTACTGGATAATGCCAGGGTCGGTCGCTTTTGCCGGACAGGTGCCGGGCCGCTATCCGTCCTGTTGCGTCTGTCGCGGCACAATCAGGAAGAGCGCGAAACCGAGCATAAGACCAGAGAAATTTTAGGGCTCTTCGGCGGTCGCCTGACCGGCTATCGCTTTGACCAGCAGGCCATGTTCCTGTCCTATGCCAACCGCAGAAGATTGGAAATTGCGCGGGCGCTGGCCACCGACGCCAGACTACTGCTGTTAGACGAACCCTCGGCCGGTATGAATCCCCAGGAAACCATCGAAATTACGGCCTTTATCAAAACCCTCAGGGATGTGCACGGCTATACGATCTTAGTCATTGAACACAAACTGAATGTCGTGCGAACCATATCGGATCGGGTCATCGCCCTGGATTACGGCGTCAAAATCGCCGAAGGCAGCTATAACGAGGTGGCCTGCAATGAGCAGGTGATTGAAGCATATCTTGGTAGAAAAAAGCAGTAAAATAGTTCATTGTAGAAATAGAGAATTTAATGACAATATTAGTACCTCAATTTAAAATCCCAAATTTCAAGCACCAAATTCCAATTAAATCCCAAAATCCAATATCCAATTACCGCTCCCTGTTTCGGATTTTGAATTTTGATCATTGGAATTTATTTGACTTTTGTGATTTGTGATTTGTTATTTTGTATTGTTTTCACCTTGGAAATGATCTAACGCGTAGGTAGCTAGTAATCACGGACAGAAAAATACGATGACCGAGATTCCCATACTCGAATTTAAAAATGTAGATACCTATTACGGCAACATCCAGGTGCTGTATGATATCAATTTTAAGGTCTCGGCCGGGGAGTTGGTATGCCTGCTGGGTGGCAATGCTTCGGGAAAATCGACTACCCTGAAAACCATCCTGGGGGTATGCAAAGTCAAACGGGGAACTGTGAATCTCAACGGGGAACGCATCGACACCCAGGCCACCAAAAAGATCATCGCTAAAGGGGTGGCCATTGTTCCCGAAAACCGCCGGATTTTTCCCCGCATGACCGTCCTCGAAAACCTGGAATTGGGCGCCTACCTGCGGACGGATAAAGATCAGGTAAAAGTGGATATCGAAAAAATTTTTGACCTCTTCCCCCGGCTCAAAGAAAGAATCAACCAGGCCGGCATCACGTTGAGCGGCGGGGAGCAGCAAATGCTGGCCATGGGCCGGGCTCTCTTGTCTAACCCCGACATTCTCTTAATGGACGAACCTTCCATGGGCCTGTCCCCTCTTTTGGTCGATCAGCAGTTCGAGCTGATCCAAAAAGTCAACCAACAGGGTACCACCATATTCATGGTGGAGCAAAACGCCAACATGGCCCTGTCGATTGCCGATCGCGGCTATGTCCTGCAAACCGGCTCGATCGTTCTGGCCGACACTGCCCAAAATCTGTTGCGCAATGAGTTGATGCAGGAGGCCTACCTGGGAGGGGCCGATATCTGTGAAGTACCGGAATAGGTGATAGCCGATTTGAGTGCAAAGAACTCAATTCGGCGTTAATGGCTATTTATGATTATCAGGCGGATAATGAATATGGGTTATCCCGATGCCACAACACCGATTATTGCTACTGGCTATTTTCATTTCGTTTGCAGGGTGTCCGGTTGGCTGCATAGACCCTACAGCAGATGCTAATTCCGGGACAACTACAACCGTGATCCTTATCCGCCATGCGGAAAGGGATAATTTCTTTATCCTGACCGACAAGGGCCATGAGCGTGCAAAAGCGTTGATAGAGGCCGTAGGTAATATGAGCATTAAGGCAATCTACAGCCCGGACCTTGCACGTGACTTGGATACTGTAAGGCCCCTGGCAACTCATTTAGGGCTAAAAATAACATTAATACCGAGAATCAGTAAACCAGTGGTCGATAGGGTTGTAAGTGAAATTCTCACCAGGCACCCGGGTGAGGCGGTTTTATTGGTGGGGAATGGATCAGGCAGCCTGCGATCGCTTCATCACCGGTTGGGTGGCACTGGAGAAGGCCCTTACCCGTATGGGGATTTATTCATATATACGATCCCGGACCGGGGACCGGTTAAAATCATCAAATCCAAATTCGGGTCATAAACCATCAACCTAAATTGAGCGTTTCAAACTTCAATTCATAATACTCCGGCCGGGACGCCTTGAGTACTTTCTCGTCAATCCCAACCACGGCGTCCAAATCGTCAGCCTTCATGAGTCTAGGTTCAATAGCGCTCTCGTTCACGGGATTTCCTTTCTGATTAAGGTCATATATTGATGTGAATTTCTGTAAGTCACCAAATTCCACCCTCTTGATTGACACAATCGTATCTTTCTCCTATATTTTCATTATATACCCAACCCGAACAAACCGGAACCGAAAAGGTCTCTCGCAAAGACGCCAAGAATTAATTAATGTTTTACCTTTGCGCGCTTTGCGAGGAAATTCTTTATCAAAAATGCGAAAACTTTGCATTCAAGTTTCTAAGGTGAAGGCATCAGAGTCTTCGGAGACAGACCATACTGTGCGCACTCTCTTGCCGCTGAAATATCCTGCAAGGAGGTAATATACATGAACATCACTGTTTCGATCCATGAGATTATATCCTGGCTTTTGACAGTTGCAGTTTTCACGCTGTACTTGATAGAAAGGCGAAAAAATTCTGCCACTCCCTTTTATATGGCGCTTCAGGGCGTTCTGCGAGCCTGTCGTGAAAAGAGCGGACATCTGGCTGTCCTGACGAAAAGCATCAAGGAAGACCAGCGCGAAGCAATTCCCAAAACCGAAATTCTGCTTTACCTCGATATCTCCCAAACAGAGTACTTTGCAATGATGCAGCAGATCATGGGCACCATGAATGCAATACTACCTTTCGATAGTATCTCATACGATATTGATGAATTCACAAATTCAAAAAGTATGGAAAATTTTGATGTGCCTCCAAGTTGATTTAAAGTCGTAAACAGAGATCAGAAGACAGACGACAGAGGATAATGAAGTCGGAATTCGGAATGCGGAAGTTGGAAAATCCCAAAATTCATTCCACCAACCACCTTCAAACATCTACCTTATACCTGCTTGTTTTTCCCATTGAGCAAACACGCCCTTGTGCATCAGGTCGGAATAAAATGGCTCCCTGACATGGCTCATCGTATGCGGGTGCTGCAGGTAGTCGCCCGTGGGTCCCAGTTCTGCGACCATATCCAATGCCAGCCTCTTTCCGTCCACCGGCACTCCGCGGGTGGCTGCCCGCAGGAATCCGATAAATTCATTGGCCATCACCAGCAGCTGCAGGGAGCCCTGCAGACCTGAATCCATAAATCCGACATCATGGACGATGTTGGCGCCATGCAGCAGGGACTCTTGATTTGCCACCAGGCCGGATGTCACGTTGATGTAACAGGCTGCAAACGGTTTGCGGCGAAATTCAGCCACATCGCCGGCCACCGCCTCACACATTTCGACGGCCGCCTTGCAGCCTTCGAAATCGGGGGTGACGTAAACGATCGGCTTGATCGTGTTGTTGAGCATGACTTCCATCTGGTAGCGGTCGTAAATCTTCTGGTTTACATCTTTGGGCAGGAACAGACTCATGACAAAGTCCAGTTCAGGCAGGGCATCCATTAAACGGGCCGCAGAGATCACATCTTTCAACGTCGGCTCCCGTCGCTCGTCGCTGGCCGGTATGGTGATCAAGAACGTGCATGCAATCGGAACCACCGCCGAAATAGGTGTTGTAATCATGCGCCCGCATGGCCACCCTGCCGCTGCTCATGCGGCGCGGGGCTTTGCGCAGGGCATCTTCAACCAGATATTCCGGAATTCGAACCCGGATACCATCGACCCTGGCTCCGCCCCCGGCCAGGATCTCACGCGCCCGGTCATCATGGACGTCCCCCCTACCCGTTCCAGCACTTCCAGTGTGGCCAGATGAATTTGGCGGCATTCCGCTTCACCCATTCTGGCACAATGAGCACTGGTCATGCTGATTCCATGGGTGCTGATCATTGCGCTTTGCTCCTGATATCAGACAGTTTTATATTATTTTGGCCACGAATTAGCACGAATTATTACAACCTCAATCGACTTTGCCAGGCAGACGCCACGTGATCCAGGCGAATCATCTCAATGGCGTTCTCCGGACAACCGGTACTGCAAACCCCGCAGCCCCGGCATAAACCGCTGTCAAATTGGACGGTGCGCTTTTCTTTTTTTTTGCCGACTGAATCGCGTTTGAGCACATTTTTCGAGTTTCCGTAGGCAAAGGCCTTAAAGGGACAGCGTTTGACACAACTGCCACATCCCGTGCACCGCTTAACGAGGTGACCAGCCACATAACGGGTCAACGGCCAGAGCTTGGCCGCGTCCAGGTGCTGCGCTAACTGGTGCGGAAAACAGCAATCTGCGCAGCAATTGCAGATGGCCCCTGAGATGAGGCCGTCCTGGCTTAAAGATATTTCAGCGTTTTGCATCAACCCGCTTTTATTGGCTTTCTGGATGATTCCGTTGGCGCGGGACTTGGAAATTTCCCAGCCGACGTCGCGATGATTGGAAAATCGCAGGCAGGTATATATATTTTTAGTGCAGCGCCCCATCATCGATCGACAATTGCAGGGCCACAGGTAAATATGATTCGTCATATCAATTAAGGCCTCTGCTTCAGGCAGCAGAACATATTCCGGCCAGATAAGCGACGGATCTCGGTAGCCGCCCTTTTTTAATGTGTTGACCTGATTTGCATGCTGACGAATGTAGCTCTCAAGTTCCCAGGTATTGAGCTGGTCCCGAATATCATCAGGAAGATCCATCCTTCCTTCAAAAAGCGCCCAGCTGTCAAAGCGCTCATGAAAGTCGGTCGACTGAAATCGATCTTTATCACATCTGCTGACAATTCCCCGTTGACAGCTGCGATTAAGAAAATCTTGCAGGTGATTCAAATCCCGATAGTGTTCAACACCTGGCCATCGTTCAGCAATATCACCAAGCCGCAACGGCTTCTCTGCCACTAGCAGCACCAGGATAATTTCTTCATTGCTAAAAAACCGGTCTAACCAGGGTTCAATAAAATCCGGTATATTGCATACTTCCCGGAAGCGATCCATGTCACTTTTTGATAATTGCATTGAAATTGGTATTCCTCCTGAAATTACGGAACCCAAGCTTTACCCTATTGCCGCATCTTTTTCAATAAAATGCTCCCTAAGGATAGACTAATTGGGAAAAATTGGTATATAAGGGCTATATAGGGGAAAAATTGCATGACCAAAAAGCTTTATCTTGACCATCAATATCTTCGAGAATTTTCTTCCACCATCCTTCAAAAAGTTGAAGCAGGGAAAAATCCTGGAATAATTCTCGAGCAGACCTTGTTCTATCCGGCATCCGGAGGACAACCCCGTGATACTGGAACTGTAAACGATATTCCGGTATTGGATGTATTCGAAGATGAAAAGCATGGAATAGTGCATCTATTAGCAGAACCAGTTGCCGGCGAGGCAGTTGAAGGCCGGATTAATTGGCAAAGACGCTTTGATCATATGCAGCAGCATACGGGTCAGCATTTGCTTTCACAGGCGTTTATGATGGCCGGCAATGCGGCAACGGTCTCATTTCATATGGGTGATGAAAGCTCCACCTTAGATTTAAATCAAGGCAACTTTTCGATTGAAGCCATTGCAGCTGTGGAAGATCTTGCCAATCAGATCATTTACGAAAACCGCCCGGTCATGAGTCGTATCATAAGAAAAAATGAACTGGATCAATATCCCGTGCGCAAACTGCCCTCTGTTGATGATAATATCAGGATTGTTGAAATTAAAGATTTTGATTATTCCCCCTGCGGCGGGACTCACTGCTCGAAAACCGGAGAAATCGGCATTGTAAAAATCAGGCGCTTCGAAAACTATAAGGGTGGGAGCCGCATCCATTTTTTATGTGGACTCAGGGCATTGAAAGATTATCAGGAAAAATCAAACATTATAAAGCAAATTGGCGATTGCCTGAGTGCAGGTGAAACCGACCTATACAACAACATAAAAAAATACCGGGACGAACTGAAATCATTACGGAGAGAACACAGCAATCTGAACAAGCGTTATTTAAATTATGAAGCCCAAGCTTTATTTTCCGAGCGCAAAGAGATAGACAATATTAATATCATCGTTAAAATATTTGAAGATCGTCATCCCAAAGAATTAAAAATCCTGGCTCAAAAAGTTTTGCAAAATTTCCCGGACACCTTAATCCTGTTTGGCGCTAAAGCTGAAGGCAAGGCATCCCTGTTTTTTTTAAGATCAGAGGGGCTAGCTTGCGACATGGGAAAATTGATGCAGGATGCATGTGCGGTCATCAATGGACGCGGTGGCGGGCGGCCGCAACAGGCCCAAGGCGGCGGTCCGGCGACGGATAAATTGGATGCGGCCCTGCAGTGTGCATACCTGAATTTGGCAGGTATTCTTACCGGCAATAAATAAAAGTGCAGATCCGTAAATTATCCGAAGCGATGTTTGCAGGAAAAAATTCAGGCACTATGAGGTAGATTGTGGATTTAACTAGCGAGCGCAGGACCCATAGAAGGTTCGTATATGAAGCGGATATTTCCCATGATCTCCTGGCACACAACCATATTTATAAGGGCAAATTATTCAATTTCAGCAAAGGCGGCCTTTATTTTGAATCTGATCAGTCCATTTTCCCGGGAGAGGAAGTTTTCATAAAATTCAAAGATCAACCGGATTCAATCGGTGATAATAATATGTCACAACTTCCATTTGGTGTTGAAATTGTATGGCAATATGACCTGCCGGATTCTTTTTTTCGATTTGGTTATGGAGCCCATTATATCGATAAAAACGACTCCCTGGTGAAAACGGTTAAAATCCCGGAGTTAACGCAGGACAACTTGCAGGATAAAAATCCGGCAGCTGAAAAAGATCCCAGGAAGTATCCCAGAAGACAATACCACAAATCATTACTTTTAAGTTATAGGGACCGGAATTACAGAGGTGAGTTTAAAAACATCAGCAAGGGCGGTGTTTTTATTAAGACCACCATAAAGTTTACGGTCGGCAAACAAATAAGAGTAGTTATTCCCGGGAACAAAATCCGAAAAAATGTTTATTTAAGAGGCTTGATTGTGCGAATAAACAAAGAGGGTTTCGGCGTAAGATTTTATAACAGATCGGACCTTGAGGTTGGAAGAGATTTAGAACGCAGAACCGGTGTGGATCGCAGAACCATTTGGGATCGCCGCGATCGAGCCAGTTAAAAAGGAGGTATAATGAAAATTATAATAATCGGTGGAAATGGTACCATTGGCAAAAAGGTATGTCATCATTTCTCAAAAAAACACGAAATCATGATTGGCGGAAGAAATTCCGGCGATAGAATCGTAGATATCGTCGATAGTAATTCAATTGAAGCAATGTTTAAATCCGTCGGATATGTCGATGCGGTTGTCTGCATCGCCGGCGAAGCGAAATGGGCAGCCTTTGATTCAATGATTGAGGATGACTTTTATATTGGATTGAAGAGTAAATTAATGGGTCAAGTGAATCTTGTAAGAATTGGCCGGAATTATTTGAATGCCGGTGGCTCTTTTACGCTTACAACGGGAATTTTAGCTGATCATCCTGTGATGTTAACCACAAGTCCCGCGATGGTCAATGGTGCAATTCACAGTTTTGTCAAGGCGGCATCATTAGAACTGGTAAACGGGATCAGAATTAATGTCGTGTCATCGGGGCTGGTTGAGGATGCAGTAGAAAAATATGAGGCATATTTCCCCGGTCATAATCCCATACCGATGAAAAAAGTGATCAATGGCTATGTCAAAAGTGTCGAAGGAAAAGGAACCGGTGAGATAATAAGAATGTATGACAATTGTTGATAGTAGTTTTCAGCAGTTGTGATAGTTTCTACTTCACCCGAACGACCGGACCGGCCGACCCTCCGGCACCAGGTTATTTTAGGGTCAGCTGGACTGCGATAGGTTTGTGGTCGGAGGATTCATAAGGCAGTACCCGGGCTGATTCGATGGTAAATCCCCGGTAATAAACCCGGTCCAGCGGCAGCTCGTTCCGGATGCCAAATATCGCGTTGAAAAAATCCGATTCCATATCGCCCGTGGTGCGACCTGCCGGAAAATCCATCACCTCAGTCAACTGCAATTCGCCGACAATCTCCTCAACCAGCCGTAGTCTTTTCTCATTCCAGGTATTGAAATCACCGGCCATGACGATGGGCCCGGTATGAATTTTCATAAGGGTTTTAAGATCTTCCAACTGGTCGCGAAGTTTCAGGTCACCCCAACGTTCAAAGTTTAAAAGGTGCACGTTGACCGTGAACAGACTTTGGCCGTTGGGTAACGGATATTCCGTTATAAGGGATACTTTCGGTGCGGTCACGAAGAACTCCCGGTACCGGGTGGCTACCGGTTCAATCCGCACCGGCGGTATCCGGGAAAGTGTCAAAACGCCGACCATCGTTCCCCCGGGCCAGGGATAACTCCAGCCATTGGCAAAATACCCCCCCATCTGTTCCACCTGGATCAGGCCGGCCCGCGCCTCCTGGAGAAAGACGATATCCGGATGTTCCTGCTCGAGAAGTCTTGCCAGATCGGAAACAAATTGCGGATTGGCGCCTTTGTGCGCATTCCAGTTCACCAGGGTAGTGGTAAGGGGCAAGGTCTGACCATTTTCCGAAAACTTCGCCACTTTCATGACCCCCGCCCCCCGGCATGAGACAGACAGCGCAATGATTACAGCTAAAATTGAATTTATGGCCAAGTGGTTTTTGGAGCGCATGTCATTAAAATAACATAAGCGTGAAAATATTTGACTTAAATGTGAAAGTTTATATAACCCCAATTGAGTGAAACTCAATTGGTGGGTACTCGGTATCTGGTACTGGGTATTGGTTTTAAGGAATGGGTTTGATTTTTAATATATCACCCGCAAGGGCCATATAAAATGAGTTACGCAAGGCCACCAAACCAATACCTGATAGCCAGTGCCCAATACCTGCTAATTGGGCTTCGCTCAATTCGGGTATAACTAAGCCGGCTTGTGGTTGATACCATATCACCGCCCGTGCTTGCAGCTTTCCATTTGATGGCGTTGGCATCCCGACCTGGCGGGGCCTCTCACCGGCAGATTGAAAGGATATCGTCTCTGCGTTTTCTACGAGCTCTGCGGTGAATTAAGAAATTAAATCGACGCCAAACATCTCTAAACTAACCAGGCCGCCCTGTCAACGGCCGCAGTTGATTGCGAGGTATCGCTATGAATAATGCGAGACCAAAAATCCACCAAGATACTTACGCGCGAGTCCTTCTCAAACCCGGCGGTTGGCCTATCCGAAAGCTATAATACCCCACCTGTATCCGATATATTTATCCCCAAAGGCAAATTATTACTGGCCGATTACTTCAGTATCCATGCAGTTTGGGCGATAACTATTGTATTGGACGATTTATAGCTAAATCATGCATGAAAACCAATAAAAATACGAAAGTCTCCAACTCGAGCAAACATCAAATATTGAGAGGCTTTTTATATTTCTCCCCTTCTCAGAGGCAAAGCATGACAAATCATGAAATAGCGCAGACCCATCAGTATCAGTCGAGTCCGCAATCGAGTAAGATGCCCGGTCCATGGTCGTGGTATGTTTTTCTTTTTATCGGATATGCCGTCAGTGGTTTTTTCCCATGGCTCATGATAGCCTGGGGTCTTTATCGCAGAGGTCGAAAAGCAACAGCAGGCTTGGTACTTGTTATCAATATTGCAATCCTGATTGGCAGCGGCTGGCTGATGCTGACGGTCAAAATGGTTTGGTGGTGGTTGTCGATTATAGCCTGCGGTTTTAATCTAACCTGGACGGGGGCGGCAACGGTATACCAGAGATACACCCTCGGTGCCGCAGATCGGCGATATTATTTTAAGGATTGGAAATCATGGATTAGACCCATAGCCATTGGGTTGATTATCGGATTTTGCGTCGGCACGATTTTTTCGATCATACCTGCCCTTGAAAATAGAATTCCCATGCAGCAAACCCTGGATTCATTAGATCGGCAAACGGTCCTCTGGGATTTTTTCACATATTCCCATTTTGGTCTGATGGGAAGTCTGCTCATTGGCCTGTGGTGGGCGGGTGAAAGTAAGCGGTTCAGGGTGAGTCATGTCCTGACTTTTCTGGGCGGCTTCATCCTGACCCTTTTCTGCTGGTATCTGCTTTGGTCTCTTCTGGTGCTCATACTTCACAAAGGCACCGTGAAAGAATATTTGCTGCTGGATCACTCAAACTGGGCGATGATTCCACCATGGAGCTCGGGACTGCAAAAATTTTTGCTTACACTGGATGCATACAATATTTTGCCGTTGATCATCATCCCGCTGCTTTTGGGGGCACCGGCCCGCCTGCGGGATTTCGGCAAACGTGCCCTGTTAATCCCACTGCTGTTTGTATGCAGCATCCCGATGGGCTTCACGTCAGATTCCTGGTGGCAAACTAATCAGGACCAAATCACGTACGAAATGAACTCCGCCGACCCTGCGGCACGGGCATCAGCCCATGGGTGGGCTGATATTTTACTTGAGAGATATCCCAATCACCTTCAATGGCCGCGCATAGCAGAAAAATCAGCTCAATACCATTATCAAAACCAACGCATTGAGCAATCCAAACAAATCTATCAACACCTCATTGACCGATACCAGAACTCGGGTCAGTGGCATTGGATCATCCAGCGTGCCCGGACCGCCATCAATACGCCCGCTTTCGTCAACCCCACCCCCTCTCGACGGCTTGAAATACCGATGGTGGATTATCAACCGTATCTTACCCATAACTGGATGGCACTGTTGTCCGTCATGCGATATTGGGAAGGATCAGAAGTATCTGAATCCAAAGTGGTTATAAAGCTCAAAGACCTGTCCAAGAGCACTGACAAAATCAAGTTAAATCCCCTGGTGAACCTGGCTGAACTTGATGATGCCGCCCGCAGCCTGGGTTATGAAACGGTGCTGTTTCGCTCGGAGATAGATCGGGTACAGGCGCTAATCGGTGCCGGGATCCCGGTTATCCATCAAAACTTCAAATCCTTTAATATTGTATTCGGTTCGGATAACAGTCGCGCGGCAATTTGTGCCTATTCATTCGCCAAACTTTCCAGAAGATTGAGAAATGAGAAACACAAGGAAGCTGAAGAAATTTTAGATATTGAACGGGAAGGCCATGGCGAGAGCCGCAAACGTCTGGTGCGAATCGCCAATGAATCATACATGGAATACAGCACCGACTACTGGCAATACCCATCATTGGACTATATGGGCCCTTTATCGGCCATCGTGTTTCCGGCTGACAGGATCGAGGCCGTAAGTCACGCCTTTGAGATGCCTTACCGTGAGCTCCAGGAACGAAGCAACGGATATTTAGCCACACTCATCGCGCTTTCCTATCTAGATCACGGGAATCCGAAACAGACGATTGAATGGGCAAAAATTGGCGCCGCAAAAATCGCCGATCCGCTGCCGTTGTATATCGCTCATCTTGCCAGGATCTGGTGGGAATCCCGCGATAAAATAATTCACAGTTCTCTCAATTTACAGAACCAGTTTCCGGAGTTAGCGCAAATTTTCAACTTTTTTAATTTGCCCCAAAATGAAAAATTTCTGCAGAATGCCCGGCACCGCTTTAGACAGGGATTTGCCCAAAACACCCTGCCATGGATGATCAGCCGGAGATATCTTCACCTAATGGATCGCAGCGAAATTTCGGAACTAAGCCGGATATTAAAACTGATAAAGGCACGCACAGATAATGATCCTACCAGCACGCCGGATTGGATTTTGTTGGCAAATACATGTGAATGGTCCGGTGACACCTCAGGTACAATCAATGCCTTAGAGGGTGCCGTATCTGCCGACCCGCTGGATTCAGCAGCGAAACTCCGTTTGGCAATAGCCTATGTCGGTCGGAGGCACTATGAAAAAGCAGAACATATCCTGGCACGAATCGATCCTGAGCAGGTCAGATATGATGCAGATTATCACTATTGCCGGGCGCTCCTGGCCGAATGGCGCGGCAATCCGGACGCAGCCCTCAGCTATTATGCAGCTGCAATTGAAATGCGACGCTATAAACCAATCTATCATTTAAGATACGGAAAATTGCTTTTGGCGCAGGGTTTTGATGAAAAGGCCAGGCTATATCTCCAATGGGCCGCACGGACAGATGGCGATAATGCACTCAAAATTGAGGCGGTCAACCTTTTGGCGAAAATGAACAAGTAAAGAACCTATCACAGGAGACCGAATCTTCATGCATAATGACAATCAAACCACGCTCAATGAGCCGGACGCAAAGCCGGTATTGAATGCAAGCGATCCCGAGCCAGCATCCGATTCAGATGTCGATCAGCCGATGAATCCACTATGGTTGATTCTTATCACCATCGTGGCGGGGCTTCCGGCATCCGCTCCGTTAGCAGGGGCTATTGCGGTTCGCTGCGGGTATCGCAAGCTGGGTTGGGTATGCGGCATACTTTTAACAGTCTGCGGGACTCTGGCCCTCTTATTAGCGGTGTTCTGGGGCGTTGAATGGTACTGGACAGCTTTGTCGCTGGTCGCATTTCACATTGTGTGCGGGAGCGGTCTGTGCCTGCTGCTGCGAAAACCGCATCGTGCATTTAGGGAAAACCACCCCATCCCACCCGGAAAAAGAGGCGGCTATCGGCAAATAATTACCGGTATGATTGGTGGTGCATTGGTCAGCCTGCTTTTAGGTATGGTCGGGATGATACTCTATGTTCTCCTTTTCGACCGGTTTTTTTCAACCATGATGCCGGTGACCTTTGGAGACGGGTTTGCAGCCTATAAAGTGTTTACGGGCGTGTTGTTTTTAATTCTTTCCGGCGCGATTGCGGGTGGTTTCATCGGTCGTACAAGGCCCATGATCGCGCCCGGTCAAATTTTATTTTACGGATTCGGCTTATTATGGGCTTACTTGACGTGGTCGTTTGCACTGGAAATATTTATTGCCATTCCAGGTTTTCAGGCAGGCGCTGCAACGGGCTCTGGATGGCAATCATTAATATCTCCAACCCTGCTGGGTCACGCATTGGTTGGATTCTGGTGGATCGTTTTTTTGATGTTTTATGTGTCTGCTCCGAGAGCCGGCTTGAAAAGATTCGGCCGTGCCGCCCAGCTGATCGGTGTCAACCTGGCGGCCGGCCTAACGCTGTCCATTTGCTTTGGCTACAGTGCGGACATGTTCCTGGCCACGGGTCGTTATCTCGAGCGCGAAGCGCTGACTGACAAAGCCGTGAGATTCTACGAGATCGGCCTCAAAAAAGAACCTCAGCCATGGATTGCCTCGTATCTGCAATATCGTGTCGCCCTTGCCAATCACCGTTTAGGAGACCGCGAAAAAGCCATCCACGGTTTTCGTAAAGTAGTCGCAAAATATACCGCCAATAATGAACTTGTGACAAAGTCCAACAGGTTTCTGGATAATCTGGAGCGATCTGCAGATAAAAAACGGGTTGTATTAGCGGGCGTAGATACCCGCACGGAGTATAAGGACGGCTATTGTGTGCCCAACTCCCTGGCATTGGCAATGCGGTATTGGGGCGCTGATGACACGGCCAGGAGTATCGGCCGACAGATTACCGGCCTTGGAAGCGGCACTTTTATTGTCAATCAAAGCTGGTATGCCGAACAAGCCGGTTTCCGCCACGACTTTCTGCCGATGGCCAGCCTTGAGGATATCAAACAATGCATTGATGCCGGATTTCCGGTTTTGGTTTACGTACCGGCCCATGCGTTCGCTATTGTGGGATATGACGAGGCATTGGAAACATTTGTGACCTATGATGTCGCCACCTATGATGTTTGGGTTGAATATATTCAGAAGGATTTTATTAAAGCCTGGAAAAAACAGTCAACCACCCTGGTCCTGGCCTATCCGCCGGAGAAGGAATCCCTGATACCGGATCAGATCCGAAGTCGCCTCAAAAGGCTCAGCGACAATTACCTTCACTACCAATTGCATTACTTCGATGCCCCTGAGAATTCCATATCCGTACCGCACCTGGTAAAAGCGGCCGGTGACAACGGAGAATTCTTTTTCCCACTGACAATCCTGTACAGCAATTTCCCCGGCTTGCGAAAACAGATCTCGCAAAACTATGATTCTGAATTAGTAGCTTCTTCCATTTATACCTATTTTGAGGACAACTTTGACGAAGCGATTCATCAAGCCGGCCAATATCATGATGATCGTGTGAGTGAATCGGATTGGAATTTAAAATATAGCATTCAATATTTAGTCGGCCTGCAGAAATTTGATATGGTTGAGGAATTGCTGACCCGGATCGACGAAAAGGGGCAAATTAGCCCTGCAATGCAGTCACAGATGGGAATGATTCATCTGGCGCGCGGCGAATTTGAACCGGGTATCGATCAGCTGATCACTCATAATGAAAGTGGCAATTCATTCTATGCCGGCCTGGCGAATTTAAAAATAGGAAACACTCAAGCCGCCATCCGGCAATTGTCCGAAGCCATATCAGGATGTACATGAAAGTTTACCAATGGACCAGTTGGTCCTTCAGTATGGAATAGAAAAGAGACATTTTCCGAAGACCAAGGCTTTTTTTATGATTCCAAAGGCAAACTGTATTTGGACAAATTCGGATTTCCGGAATTGGCCGTGGCTAATTTAATATTGCTTAACTCGGATAATTATGGCGAAAGTCGGGAAGAGATAGAAGAAAGTTGGGAAAAATGGATTCATCACATTCCCTTTGATTCCCCTATTTCCCGGGCCCTTACAAAACTCCATAATCAGCGGTTGGAAAAACTAAACCAAGAGAAAAACGCCGCCGCCTATCAGCGTCTGAAACGCAAACTTGACCTGGTTCAAGGTCGAGCTGAGCGCTATAATATCGATAAGTTCGCTGGGACGAACCAGTTCAGACCTCGCAATTAACCGGGCCTATCCCGCAAAAAGAGGTTCTCTTTTTTTTCACCAATTAGCAGGATGGTTTCATTTTCAACCGTGAACCTGTCTGAGAGCATTAGTGAATGTTAAACCGGACAGCAATGAGTATGTCAGTAAAAACCCATTGCGATTCTATCTTGTTAAGGCGATATTTAAACATCCGGCCCTGTCCGGTTTTACAGTCACTTATGCACGAGTTTTTCACGATTGAAAATGAAATTATCCTGCGACAACAACGGTTAGCTTTTTTTGAGGGATAGTTCCGCAATTAACTCTGAAATGGGGGATTGGGGTGATTTGGGGATTAAGGGAACAATTACAAATTTTTCACATTGGGAAATCGATTTCAAGGTTTTGGCTAATAATTTTCCCAATAAATATGGGGGCTAAATCTGTCAGGTAAGGTAAGTATTTGTATTCGCAGCAAAATCAAAAAATCATGTCAACACCAAGAATTAGCATGCTTTTTGCTCATGCTAATTCATGTTATGCGAAAACTAATACAACTCACCATATTTTTGGGCTGGATTGCGGGGATGATCTGGACGGGTCTTGAATTGGAGAAAATAAAATTTTTCGGGACATTGGTTGCCGGGCTGATGCACTAAAATTCCATCAATTTTATTTTCTCATGTTAGATCGGTTTTGCGGCTTGATTCTCCTTTGCCAGACAAATTTCAAGGTCACACTGCAGGCAGCGGTAGGTTTCTGCTTTTGCCTGTTCGTCCCCGAAACATAGTTCGACTTCGGCAAAACCATTATTTCGCTCTGAAACAGGCAGGGTCGGCACCTCAACTTTTTTCAATTCCGCAAATCCGCTTTCCCGTTTACCATCATAACCATTCCCACACTCATCAATTCCCACTTTCGAATTTTCGTCTTTTTCTTTTCTTTCCGACTTCCGCATTCCGACTTCCGAATTCAAATCATTCCCACTTACCTCTTTTCCGACTTCCGCATTCCGACTTGCCTCTTTTCCGACTTCCGCATTCCGACTTGCCTCTTTTCCGACTTCCGCATTCCGACTTCCGAATTCTATTTTACCGTTTCCGCCTAGGTGTTTATCAATTGAAATTGCTGCCCGGCGGCCGGCGGCAATGGCTTCAATCACCGTTGCCGGGCCATTGGCTGCGTCACCGCCGGCAAAGACGCCTTTCATTTCGGTTTCCTGGGTCTCTTTATTAATTTCAATCAGGCCCTTTTCTACCGGCAGCGAAAGTTGATCATCCAGGAAACAAAAATCCTGGCAAAAAGCCGTCTCGCTGGCCTGACCGATGGCGATAATAACCTGATCCGCCTCGATCGCGGTTTTGGCGTCATCGAAATAAGGACAGAAATTACCCCGGTCGTCAAAAACCGAAGAACAGCGCACGAGCTCTAAACCGGACACCTTCCCGTCATTCGCCACAATTTTATCCGGTCCCCAGGAGTACAGCATCTCGACCCCTTCTTGCCGGGCCTGTTCGATCTCCCAGGGGTTGGCCGGCATTTCCGCTTCGCTTTCCAGACATGCCAGGGTTACCTTCAGGGCGCCAAGGCGCAGGGCCGTGAGCGCCACATCCACCGCCACATTACCGCCTCCGATAACCACAACCCGATCTTTAACCGGCACATCCTGGCCCTCTGCCATCGATGCCAGAAATTCAACGCCCCAGTGAACATCTGCCAGATCGGAGCCTTCCAGTTCGATTCTGCGGGATAGCTGGGCACCGACGGCAATGAAAACGGCCTGAAATCCGTCGTTTTTTAATTGCTCGATTTCATAATCAACTCCCAGCTTCTGATTTGGCTTCAGTTCGATTCCGGTGCTTAAAATAAGGTCTATCTCTTTGTCGAGAACCTCCTCCGGCAGGCGGTAATACGGTATGCCATAGCGCATCATCCCGCCCGCTTTGGGCCTCGCTTCAAAGATCGTGACCTGATGGCCCTTTTTTCTGAGATAGAAGGCAGCCGATAAACCGGCCGGGCCGGCGCCGATCACCGCGACTTTGTGCCCGCTTTCGGGTGCGGTTTCTGACATCCATTCTGACAGATCACCCGCTTTGTCAGCCGCATAACGTTTAGCAGCACAAATGGAAATGGACTGATTGACTTCACCTCTTTTGCAGGCGGTTTCACAGGGGTGGGTGCAGACCCGGCCCAGGATTCCGGGAAAAGGCGCTTTTTCAATGATCAGTTTGCAGGCTTCCTCCATTTTACCCTGCGCAATAAATCTGAGATAGCCGGGGATATCAATGGCGGCCGGACAGGCACTGACGCACAGCGGTTTATCGGGAGCCAGCTCCTCGGGACCAACACTGCGTAAAGTCCTGGTGATATCCAGAATTTTTATACCGTTGGGGCAGGCATCCTCACACCGTCCGCAGGTCGCACAAAACCAGGGCATGGGGGATGCGGCAATCTCATCGATTAGATCCAACTCTACATGCCGGATCAACCGTCGTATATTAAATCCGTTGACACCGGTGATGGGGCAGGCCGAACTGCAGCGTCCGCACTGTTCACAGTATCTGAACATTTCGATGTCGTTGAATTTTTCCGCAAATTTCAGATTATCACTCATGGTCAAAAACCTTTTTCCAGGACAGGCTTCATCAATCAGTGAAAAATTATTAATTAGTTACCAATACCCAATTACCAATACCTAATCACCAAATCATCCCAACCCCAGCTCGCGCGTCATGTCTCGCATGGTATTGGCAAATTTGGGCCCATCGGCCGCCGAGCACCAGATATTCCACAATTTTTCCGGGTCGAAACCGGCCTTGGCAATTTTTTTCTTGCTCCGGTTGACCCGCTTTTCGGCTGCATAATTTCCGGTGATGTAATGACAGGTTGGGAACTCACACCCGGCCACCAAGACACCGGCAGCCCCTAATTCAAAAGGGCGCTGCATCATTTTCATGGATACCCTTGCGGAACACATCACTCGAATAAGCCGTGCGTTGGAGGGATATTGCAGTCGACTGACCCCGGCCATGTCCACGCCGCCCAGGGCGCACCAGTGACAGACAAAGGCAACGATTTTTTTCTCGGGTTTCGCTTCCAGAGCTGCCTCCACCTGGGCAAATACCTGCTCGTCGGAATAATGCACGATGCTGATGCACTCCTGAGGGCAATCCGCAGCACACAGACCGCAACCCTTGCATAGCGCCTTGATCACCTCGGGGTTTTTTTCTTCGTCAACTTCAATGGCGTTGTAAGGACAACGCTTGGAACACAGCCCGCACTGTGTACAATCCGGCAGGTCGATGTCGGCCACAATGCCTTCGGCTTCGATGTAGCCTTTTTTCATGGGAATGGATGCTTTCATGGCCGCCCCGATCCCCTCTTCACAGCTTTCTTTAAAAGTCATGGGCGCCTTGGCACAGCCGGCCAGGGAAACACCATCGGTGGCAAATTCCAGTGGACCGAGTTTGACATGGGATTCCTGAAAGAAGCCATCCGGATTGCCGGATACTTTTAAATGCCCCTTGATCTGTTCGACCGTCTCATTGCCTTTGAAAGCGGTCGTTAATACCAGCAGGTCGGCCGGAACATTAATTTCTCTGCCCAGCAAAAGATCATAGACTTTAACAACCAGGTCTCCATTGTCTTTGACGACCTCGGGGTAACGATCGTCCGGAAAGCGCAAAAATTTCACGCCCAGCCGCTTGGCTGCCTGCTGGGCAGTGCCCTCTTCCTTGATCAAACTCATATCGCGGTATAAAATATGAACATTGGCATCCTGGCGCAGATGTTTCAGGGCCACGGCGTTTTTGACCGAAGCATGACAGCCAACGCTGCAACAGCCCCGCTGTTCATTCTTTGAATTGACACAGCTGATCATGACGACATCTTTAACATCGCCAACCTGCTTGTCTTTCAATTTGCTGTCCAGCTGAAGCTGGGTAATCACCCTGGAGTCATTGCCGTATTCAAACTGGCCCTCCGGTTCGAGCTCAGCCATTCCCGTCGCCACGATGACGGTGGAGATATCGAGCTCCTCCGTGGAACCATCCCCATTGGTCTTCAGTTTAACCTTATAATTTCCGATATACCCGTCTACCGCTTCGATATCGGTATCGGTATATACATTAATGTTGGGATTTGATTCGACCTCATTCACCTTGGCCTGAATCACTTTAACCGCCGGAGTTTTGTGGTTGTCATGGGATACGAAGCAGATCTGATTTAAAATACCGCCCAGCCGGGATTCTTTTTCCACGAGATTCGCATTAAATCCCTGATTCGCCACGCTCAGGGCCGCATTCATTCCGGCCATGCCCCCGCCGATAATCAGGCAATCGGTTTTCACCGGGAGTCTGATCTCCTGTCCCTCTTCCAGCAAAGCGGCCTTGGCCACGCCCATTTTTATCAGATCCTTGGCTTTATCGGTGGCGATGTCCGGCTCCTTCATATGCACCCAGGAGACCTGTTCACGGATACTCACAAACTCAAGCAGATAAGGATTTACCCCGGCTTCTTTGGCGGTGCGCTTAAAAAGCGGCTCATGGGTCCTGGGGGTGCAGGCGGATATGACTATCCGGTTAAGCCGGTTATCCTGAATCAATTCCTTCATGCGGCTCAGATAGTCAACCGAGCAGGACCATCGGCCCTCATCGGCAAAGACCACATTTTCCAGCGTCATGGCATAATCAACCAGTTGCGGAACGTTTACCACCCCGGCTATATTCGTCCCGCAATCACATACGAAAACGCCGATTCTTATCTCTTCGTCATCCATGATATTTTCCTAACCTGATAATATTGAAGATTGAAGACTGAAAACTGAATATTTAAGGTTCGCCTCAGGCGGATCATTTACAAGCACATCAATTAGACGGAGCGAAGCGACTTCCTGCAATCTTCAATTTTCAATCTACAATATTCAAACTAAAACCGCTTTCATGCTGGCCGCAGTGGCCTGGGCCACCGACTCTGCAATATCGATCGGCCCGGTGGCGCCGCCGCAAAGGTAGATGCCGTTGACCTTGGTCTCCAGCGGTGACAGCAGCGGATCTTTTTCTTTAAAATAGCCCAGCTCATCCAGCTCGATCTTCAGCGTCTTGGCCAGGCGCTGGTTGCGGTCATTGGCCATGACGCCCGTGGCAAGCACCAGCATTTCGACCTCATATTTGCCCAACTCGCCGGTGTCCAGATTTTCATATTTTAAAGTTAAATTTCTGGTTTCAGGATCTTCGAACACTTCATAGGGTCGTCCCCTGACATAGCGAACGCCGTTTTCATTGGCCTTGCGGTAAAAATCCCAGAATCCCTTGCCGTATGCTTTCAGGTCATTATAAAAAATCGTTGTTTCCACTGACTCATCGTGTTCCTTGGTGATGATCGTTTGCTTGGCTGAAATCATGCAGCAAATTTTGGAGCAATACGGTGTTCCTTTGCCCTCAGCCAGACCGCGTCCGGCACACTGTATCCAGGCAATTTTTTTAGGATGCTTTTGATCCGAAGGTCTGATGATTTCCCCGGACGTCGGCCCACCGGCATTCATGAGCCTTTCAAACTCGGTATTGGAGATGACATTTTCGTAAACATCGTATCCGAGCAGGTCGCCGGCCGGCGGCGCATTTTTGATTCCGGTAGCGACAACAATGCTTTTAACCTCAAGGCTCACGTTCTTGTTCGACTGCCACAGAACTATTGCCTTTTTACCTTCCTTCTCACAGGCCTTGACACACAGCGCAATCGGACATTCGCGGCACTGACTGCAATCAACAGCGCAGTCTCCGATGCAGGCCCCTTCCTTGCGCATCTCGCCAAATCTGCAGCTCGGATCCACTTTCACGACATTGGGGACTGCCTGGGGAAAAGCCATGGAAACCAGCTTTCGCTGTCCGCCGATTTTGCCGTCCATTTCATCTGGCACACTTACCGGGCATGCCTCTACACAGGCCCCGCACCCGGTGCATTTTTCCTCGTCAACATACATCGGCTTTCTGGCCAACTTGACTTTAAACGTGCCGTTGGCTTTTTTGACCTTGCGAACATCGGTGTTGGTCAATATTTCTATATTTTCATGATTGTCGACTTCGTACATTTGAGGAGCTTCGATGCAGATGGAGCAATCATTGGTCGGAAAGGTCTTATCCAGTCTGGCCATCATGCCGCCGATGCTGGCGGTATCGTCGACCAAATAAACTTTAGTGCCATACTTGGCAGCATTCATGGCGCAGTTAATTCCGGCAATTCCACCACCGATCACCAGTATTGAATCACTCATGATATCACCCAAATAAAATGCCTAAAATTTGAAAATGCCTAAATTGCCTAAAAATAAGGTTTACAGCCGTTCTAATAAAATTGACTCTATCCAATGACTTTGAGCTTTCAGCTTTGAGCTATCAGCTATCACGGTCAGTGTTTTTCTGCCGCTCGCAACGCGGTCATCGGGCATCAGATGGGCGTTTGAAATCGGTTTCATATTTCGGTTATGATAATCGCATCCGATTTACACAACGCCGTACAGGTCAGACAGCCCAGGCAATTTTGCGGCCTGACGGGAATTGCTTTATGCGGCATCTCGAAAACATCCGTCGGACACATCAGCACGCATTCTTCACAGGAATCACAGCGGTCTGAATCCACATAAACCAGATATACTTCATAGTCTCTTAATACTTTGCCCATTTGTTTTCCTTTTCGATTCCAGGTTCAAGGTTTGGGAATTCGCCTGTCGGCTTCGACCCCACAAGCGGGACTCAGGATACAAGGGTTCAAAGGTTTTAAAAGGCATTTTTTCGATCTTAAAAAAGACGAAGCGAAGCGGCGTCCACACAAAACGCAATTCGAAAATAGCCGGGCCCGTTAAAGCCGGTTCCGGGCACCACCGGGATGCGCGCTTCGAGTTGCGGGTCACGAATTGCGCGTTGGATACGTCAGAATTCCTATCCAAAATAACGCGCGGATAATCGCGGCTAAAAGCCGCTCCCACCAGATAGCTACAGAAGTGTGATAGAGGAATTGTGGGAGTGGCTTTTAGCCACGAAAAATACTGTGTCACTGGCTATCGATCGTCAAACTCTTTCCACTTATAGTCGATAAGTTCCAGGAGAACGCCGTTCATCTTATTGGGATGCACAAAAGTAAACTCGCAATCCCTGAAAGGACGGGCGCCTCCGATAAACGGATAGTCCTGTTGCTTTAAATCCGCCATGGCCTCGCGGGTATTGTCGACATTTAAACTAAGCAACATGATCCCTTCGCCTCTTTTTTCAATGAATCTGGCGACATCGCCATCGGGCGTCGTGGATTCCATCAACTCAAATCCAATCTCGCCAACCCAGTATCTGGCAACCTTAATTTTCTCAGGCTCATCGATGTATTCGTCATCCGGTCTCTCTTTCCCCAATACCGGCTCCCAGACTTTTCGTGCTTCATCCAAATTTTTGACCGCAATGCAGATATGGTCGACTTTGTTCACTTTCATCTTTTACCCTCCTTTAAGTGCAGAAAACAGAAATCAGCTTCTTAATCCGGACTTTTACTAGAATGTAACCTTCTCCAGCGGCACTGTAATCGCATGATCCGGACAGACACACCCGCACTCATTGCAATCCTCACACAAAAACTCGGTGACAACCGGCCGGCCGTCCTGAACCCGTATGGCTTCATCGGGACATATCTCGACACACAAAGGTTCAGTAAAACCGCCACACATGCCGCATTTATCTAAATCAATTTGAGCAGCCATATTCTTTATACTCCTATTATTGGTATTAAATGATTTTGAGCTTTTCTACCGCAAGTTAGGGAATATCGCATAACTTGAGACTTAAGTTATTTGTTATTGGAATTGATGGATCGCATCTTATTATCCTTCCAATTGAAATATAGTTAAATGGATAGATAACCGCTTAAGCAATTAACAAATAACTAATAACTTTTTTCTCCCATCATTGTGCTTTATAGAGTCGCATGACGGTCTCGCCTTGTCCCCGGGCAATGGCCTTTTGCATCTCTATTTTCAAAGGAATGTTCATAAACACACTGACATCCTCTAAAATAGCCTGGTACATCCGCTCCCGGCTCAAGGCGACTTCCTCCATGGGAACGCCGAATTCCTTGGCCCAGGACGGCCAGGGATCCCGCGAACATTTGATCAAAATTTCACCCTCGGATTCCCCTTTTTCAAGCGTCGCCGAGCCGCCGTCATTAATCCAAAGACCGGCCAGCGTTTTACCCAGAATCATCATAAAGCCTTGTTCGCCTTTCAACCAATTCATTCTGGGAAGAATGCTTTTGCCGATATCTCTGCCAAAGACCTCGGCCGCTCTCAGGGCAACATCCAGCGGTTTTACACCTTCGCCGGCAAATTCCACGGCAACCTGCCGCCACCGATAATATGTTTTTCCGATTTCATTCTGGGCGCTGTGCATCGCCCGCCACAGTTTCGTTATTTCTTTCTCGGCATCAACTGGCATGGTATACCTCCTTTTTAGATTCGGATCCCGATACGGTAGCCGTCGTGGATCGCGCTGGAAAGGTTACGTGGAATCAGTGCATCACCAATGACAAACATTTCGATTCCTTCGGATTGAACCGCTTTTTTCAAACTCTCATTCGGCTCTCTTTGGCTCAAAACAATCGTATCACATTTAATCGGCCACTGATATCCGTCGTAAGTTTTTACAACAATACCATCGTCGGACACTTCCACGACATCGCAATCATTGTAAACCGTAATGCCGTTTTGTCGCATATAAATCATATAACGCCATTTAAATGAGGGATTGACATCAAAGCCGGCACTCTTGTCTTTCCCGACCAGGGTGACTTTTTTGCCCTGTTTGGCCAGGAACAGCGCACTGCCGATACCGGGCTTGCGGTTGCCCCAGACCACGACCTTCTCACCGACATCGGCCTGGCCGCCCATGACATCCGCCAGGCTGACAACTTTTGCGGAATCAGCACCGACACCCTCGAGGTTCGAATAAACCGGACCGGTCGCCAGCACCACGGAGTCCGGCATCTCTTCTTCAATCAACGCTTCCGTCACCTCGGTTCCGAGATGAAACTCGACCCCGGCTTTTTCACACATCACCTTCTGGTACTCGATACAGGTCCACAGTTCATCATCCCCATAAGGTGCGTTCCTGGCCTCATTCAGGGTCCCGCCGATAACATCGCGTTTGTCATAAACATGCACCTCATGACCTCGCCGGGCAGCCATATAGGCACATTCCAGTCCGGCCGGTCCGGCACCGACGATCATGATCTCTTTTTCTTCTTCCGCCGGCTGCGGATCGGCAAATTCCGGATTGGCTTCATGGGCGCAGACCGGATTGATGTAGCAGGTCATGGGCGCGTCCCTGAACAGGCGCGCCAGGCAAAGGTTGCAGGCCACACAGTGACGAATTTCGTCCTCTCTGCCTTCCAGCACTTTTTTGGGCATCAATGGGTCGGCAATCATCGAACGGCAGATTTCCCAAATATCCAGCTCACCGGCGCCGGTTTTCTCGTTGGGCAGTCCGGGTTTAAACAAACGGTAGGCCATCTGAATCGGGATATTGACATGTTCCTTGGCCCGTTTGGCCAGATGAACCCAGTTGCCCATGGGGATGTCGCGGCTGATAACCGGATAGATGGATTCCTGCCAGCCTAAAGTGCAGCTGATATAGTCTACCCCGGCTTCTTCGGCGATTTTGTATGACTCGATCGATTCTTCAGGGGTATTACCGCGCACGTCGTCCAGCAGTTCTTCCAGGCACAGGCGGATACCGACCGGCATATCCGGCGGGCAAACGGCCTTAACGCCCTGGATGACCTCAACCACGGCCTGCATTCTGCCCCGGATGTCTCCGCCATATTCATCCGTGCGGCGGTTGGTATAACTGGAAATAAAATTGGAGATCAAGTAGCCGACGATGCCCGAAATCTCCATCACATCAAAGCCGGCTTCTATTCCTCTTTTGGCCGCATCAACGTGCTGCTGGACCATCTCTTTGATTTCGGCAACGGTCATTTCATACATGGGTTTGAAAATTCTAAGCCGCTGGGGCACGGTCGAAGGACCATGGCCCGATTCGGCTTCCACCGCACCGACCCGACCGCAATCCATTAACTGAAAGCCGGCAACGGCCCGTTCCTCGTGGATTGCATCGGCAATACGCTTTAATCCCGGAATGAATTTATCGTCCCAGGCAGCGGCCTGGCCGACATAGCCTTGCCCCTTGCCGGCTTCATCCATGTAGACTCCCTGCATAAAGCACAGTCCGCCCACGACACCCTTGGCCCGCTGCCGCATGTAAGCCACACCGGAATCGGTGATGAAGCCGTCGAGCCCGTTCAGATTTTCCTCGGTAGCCGCATATTTGATGCGGTTCGGCACCAGGATATTACCGATCTGTATCGGCTTGAACAGGTGCGGGTACCTTTTGGCGCCCGGGTACTCCGAATAATCCCATTCAAATAAAGTTTTTGCCATAATTACACCCTCCTATTAAATTCAGTGATTTGCCTTAAAAGCTCCTACCATAAGCTCAAAAATGCTTTCCAGATTATCAAACAGCGAATATGACATATCTTTTAGCAGCCAGCGGCTGATGACATGGTCCATTGTCCCCACAAATATATCCCTTGCCGCACGGGAATTGAGGTCCGCCTTCATTTCTCCGGTCTTGCGGCCTTCCTCGAATATGTCGACTAAATAGGCATAGAAATTTTTTACGTTGGAATAAACTTCGGTGTTTAAAAAATTGGCGTTGGTTTTAAGAAATAAATAGACGATCTTGGCATCCAGCGGAGATTGCTCAACCCGGCGCATATACCACCACAAATACTTGCGCAACTTGTTGACTGCACCTTTAACGCCAAATAACTGTTCATCCAGATCCCGCACCAACTCGGATATCCAGAGATCCGGGATCGTCAGCAGCAGGGCTTCTTTGCCTTGAAAATATTCGTAAAGTGCGGCTTCGGAGAGTCCCGCGCGCCTTGATATATCAACAATGGTGGTTTTCTGGTATCCCTGCTCGGCAAAAAGCTTTTTGGCAGAGTTGATAATGCGTTCGCGGGTGTGTTCTTTGGAGATATTTTTGGTCATTTTTTTTGACCGATAGTCATTCGGTAAGCTCTTGGCGTATAAGTCAATATACTACTTAATATATTGTTATTGCTCTAAATACTATTTCGAATGTCGTTTTGAAGTTTGGAGAATAGGGATTAAAACAAGGTGAATCAATTAAAAATTTTTGAATTTACAAAATGTTTTGTAATAATATTTTGTAATATTAGAATTTAATAATTTCTGTTAGGTTTATATCTACTTGTTATTTTTATGAATAAAAAATATATCAAGTAATTATTACAATATACCTAATAACATTAGGTGAATATACTGTCAAGAATAAATCCGAATTTCCTGTAAAATGACCAGTAAATAAGCTTCCAGGTTGATTTTTTACTGGAAATGAACTATTTTGTATAATATTGAACCATTCAATGGTTCACAAATAGAACATATTGGAGGTATAATGAAATCAATTACGATTCACGGCATTGATGATCCACTCGCTGAACTCATAAAATCCAGGGCTCAGTTAGAGGGATTGAGTATCAACAAAACTGTTAAAAAATTACTTGAAGAATCGCTCGGTGTGAAGCCACGAAAAAAAGGCATAAATCGAAGTGATTTCGAAGAATTTTGTGGTATCTGGTCGGATTCCGAGCTCGCAGAATTTGAAGATCATACAAAAGATCTAAGAAAAATCAATCATGAGGATTGGAAGTGAAAAATATTGTAATTGATACGAATGCTTATACACGGCTTTTAGCGGGTGAAGAAGATGTGCTCGATGTCATAGGAACGGCAGAGATAGTATATATGTCGATTTTCGTTCTTGGTGAATTATATGCCGGATTTGCGGGCGGTACAAAAGAACGCGGCAACAAGGATGCTCTAAATAACTTTATACTCAAACCCACGGTCAAAATTCTAAATGCCACATCTGAAACTGCAAAAGTTTTTGGTATGATGAAACAAGATCTTAAAGAAGCCGGTACCCCATTGCCCATCAATGATGTGTGGATTGCCGCGCATACACTCGAAACCGGATCGACCCTAATCACCTATGACAGCCATTTTAAAAAAATCGCAGGCCTGCGCTGCTGGGATGAAGTTTGAACTGCAGCTTTTTTTAGCCGTTTCTAATGACGAATAACAATTAACAAGTAGGTTGTATAAATTCCGAGACGTTCAACTGTGGTTCTACTTGAGTGATCGATAATACGTATCTATGGTATAAACCGCGGCCAGCGGATTATGCCCCAGCAGTCGGTCTTTAGCCGCCAGGACCGTGCACGGTGCATCGGCATATTTAAGAAACAGTGAATCATGCCCCACGCATAGCCCTATGACGATATTGAATTCGGTCTTTTCTTCGTTCATCACATAGGCCTGGGCAATCGGGTTGCACATGGATTCAAAACAGCCGATGTTAATTTTCTGATCGTCGCGAACCCCGATGTCCTCTTTGGGTGTGCGCCCCATTTTGCACAGCGCTGAAACCACATCAAAGCCCTGGGAAGCAAATAATTTCTCAACGATTTTAGCTTCCGGCCGCAGCCCCAGGCAGAAAGCCAATCCCAGGCGCTTGTATTTCATGCGCTGGGCAAACTCGATGGTCTCCTGGATACGCGGTTTGATAGGCTTGACTTGCTCATAACCGATCTCCTTATTTGCATATCCTTCAGCCTCCTGGATAGAAGCCTGTCTGGCAAACTCCAGAATTTCAGGCTTTTTTAATTCCTCTGCAGCAGCGTCAACTGCTGCCGGGTAATTATTCGTCGGACAAAAAGACGGCGATTTGCCGTTCTCTGTCTGACACAACCGATCCTTGGTTTGAATCGGGCAGCGTGCGCAACCGGCCAGTTCTTGACCCATGGTTTCCCTCCTGTTTTGCTTTCAGATGACAGAGGTCGGAGGTCAGATGACAGATTACAGATGACTGATGACAGAAACAATAAAATCTCATAGTTAATTGTTATTGGTTTCGGGAGTCAGACGAAAGCGGAGCTTGAATTCGACCTTTATTTATCCTTTGTCCTTTAGCCTTTAGCCTATAACCTTTAACCTAAGCCATTAAACCCTATATCTTCGACCTCACTTCTCGTATGATACTTCAAAAAGTTAAAAGGCGAACCGCAGAACCGCAGAATTTCGAAGGTTGGTTTCGCTTCGCTCAGTCGCTTTTTTTAAAAGACAGAATGCCTTACTTCGACATTCGATATTCATGATTCGATATTCGATATTCGCTTTTTCTCAGTTTCTTTTATCGATCAAACTGGCCGCTTCACCGCCAGCGGTCGGCCTTGACGGAACACCTGAAACCTTTAAAGCATCCAGGATCCAGCAAGTATCTATAAATGCGGCTCCAACTCATCAGCCATTTGAAATAATCCGAAAATCCCGCCGGTATGGATAAATATGATACGCTCCCCGAAACATTTCGGGTCACGCTTTAACTCCTCAACCATCCCGTAAAATGCTTTGCCGGTGTAGACCGGGTCTAAAAATATCCCTTCAGTTTGCGCCACTTCCTTTAAAAGCATCAGCTCTTCGGGTTGGGACAACGTATAGCCGCGGCCGACATATCCATCGATGATTTCAATGTCGCGGTACCGGTCAAAATCAATATCGAGATGATAGTCGGCGATAGCGTTTTCGCAGATAGTGCCTATTTCACGAATAAAATAGTCATGATCGTCACAAACATTGATACTGACAATCCGCACGTTCATATCGAAAATTTTAGCCCCCAGGATCAATCCGGCACTGGTTCCGCCGGAGCCCGCCGCACTGATTACGGTGCAGGGCTGGTGGGCTCCGCCCATCGTGTTGGTAATGTCATTAACCAGTTCTTCCGTAGCGCGAACATATCCCAGGGCACCCAGCGCCGTGGATGCACCTTCGGGTATGGTGTAGGGTTTTCGTCCGGACTCCTGCAGAGCAGCGGCTTCATGCGCCATTAATTCATCCCTCTTTTTGTAATCGTCCGCTGTAATCCAGACAATTTCAGCCCCGGCCATGCGATCCAGCAGAATATTGCCTTCCGCCGGCGGTGGATTTGAGGGATCCGGCGTGCGCAACAGCAGCCGGCATTTGAGGCCCAGCATGGCAGCCGCTATCGCGGTTGCCCGGCAATGATTGGAATGGGCGCCCCCGCAGGTGATCACCGTATCGGATTTTTGTGCCAGGGCATCAGCCAGGACAAATTCCAATTTACGAATTTTGTTGCCCGAAAGGGCGGCTCCGGTTAAATCGTCGCGCTTAATATAAAGTTCAACGCCGAGTTTTTTACTCAAACGCCGCAACGGCTGCATCGGTGTCGGCAAACTGGCCAGATTGATCTGGGGCGGAAACGTCAGGCTGCATGTTGTCATTTTGTAATCCTTCAGTGAACGGGTTTATTTCTTTATGCCGGGCTTTTCATATATTAAAAGCAACTCTGAGTAAAGAAAAGAATTCACCGGCTTAACCTGCAGATCAATTAATACCTCAATCTTGCGTGGCATAGAAAATAACAATTGAAAAACCATCTGGGACTCCTGTAAATATTGGGTTTAGGACCAACCAAATCCAAAAACAGGAGGTACCCAGATGGTAAAACGACGAAAAAAC
>Ga0209260_10000201_pt1 | contig 40006 bp, 48 predicted proteins | sample WorMetTypGCAVOLI_FD_187421 | JGI IMG/M metagenome (GOLD analysis project Ga0209260, IMG submission 187421) | Marine gutless worms symbiont microbial communities from Max Planck institute for Marine Microbiology, Germany - Olavius algarvensis... ...
AATTGTGTATTAGCCCCACCTGCGGCCCAACATATTGAGGCGTCAATACAATGGAACCATTGATATCCAGATAACGAAAGCGGGCTTTGTTGTCAATATCGATTTTTGGAAGTGGAAATGCACAATTAGGCAAATTCGGGTCCGCCTCCGGCGGATTTGCCCGGAGTCGGATTTTTTATTATTTCCTCATCCTCGATAAAAGATATTTTTCTGATCGATCCCAAACACCTAGGGCATAGTAATGGATTAATCCGCCGCGGCGGATAGATTTTCTGTATTAAACGCGCCCAGTTCATACGGAATTCTTTGGATGAAATCTCAGATTCCATCAGCGCTGGAACCTGATTATCGGTGCCGGCTTTCTTGCGTAACCCGCGCAACTTATTTGAGTAGAAGCTCCGCCAAGGCGGATAAACTCCATGGCGAACTCCGCCTCCGGCGGATTCGCCTTTATTGGGGACGTGGGTCACCAGTTGGGCGAGCCAATCCAGGGCATCAAATGTTTTGGTTGTCTTAGCATCCTTTGACTGATAGATCACTTTGGCGACCCCAGCGGATGAAAATTTTGGAAATCACCAAAGCTCTGAACGGCGACTGCAGCAATGTAAATCCCCACAGTCAAAAAAGCGCTGGATGACATCAATCACATAAGGCCGCCAAAAACCAAAGCGGCGCTGATAACGGTCGTCCCAGACAGCTCCCAATCTATTTGAATACGGGCCCCTATTAAAATTCTGTCTTTAGCACCTTATTAATCTCCTCCGGAAACCCCATACACACGCTTTCGCCAAACAGGCGGCCCAGGGACGCCACGTCCGGGGTGCCGATGGATGGGTTAAAGTAGATGCGCGGTGAGAAGATCAGGTGAAAACGGGCATGATCATCTTTTTGTGATCCCGCAAAAAAGCTCATGTTAAAATTATAGATTCCCATCCGGTCATAGGCGGCCATCAATTTAGTCATGCCCGTGGCCAGGTCGAAGAGATCCTCATCAGTGAGCTCCAGAGTCGATTGCACGCTATCCGCCGTGGCAATCACATCCCCAACCGATCCCACCGGCGCAAAAACACTAAGCCAGGTTGTGCGGCCGATTTTTCCCAGGAACCGATCCCGGTTTTTTATCTCCGCCGTTACCAGATCATCCCAGTAATTGGTTTTATTTTCAGCCATGTAAATTTTGGCGGCCTGCAGTTTTTCGCGCAGCATATTGGGGGCGAAGGATGTTGCGAACACCTGCAGGTGGGGATGAATGATGGAACTGCCCGATGCCGGCATGTAATTCCAGCTGATCAGGTGATATACCGACTCTGGATGTTTTATCTCATCCAGGTGCCGAAAGTATTTTAGCGCCAGACGAAATCCATCGGCGATTCGCCGGGGCTCAATGTCCGTCAGCGGGATATAATGACGATTTCCTAAAGTGGCTACCGCACTCAACCGGTCATAGGGTGCGATGTTCGGAAATAGGACCTTGTTAGCCAGCGTCATACGGCCTTCGGGAAGAATATCCCCCGGAAAGCAGGGGGTTACCTTGAGCACCTTGTCCGGGCAGAACGGACACCACGATTCTGTCCCGGCAACCAGTTTGTCCAAATCCGGTTTTTTCCACTTGAGTTCCCTGAAATGACATATGCGGGCCGTTTTGCCGGTAAGGGGATCTTTGCGGATTTCATTGGGGATATTTTTAGGCGCCATATCATTGCCTGGATCCAATAGCACAGTCTCTCGTGGAATTGCCTCAAATTTCATCTTGCCTCCCTGGGGTGGTTGAATAGTTGACTGGTTCTCGGGTTGATTAGTTGAATAGTAGAACAGAAGAATGCTTCCAGACTCACTTCGCGTTCCCTTGGAATCTCTTCATCCGTGCGCTCTCCCTGAAGAAACACAAAATATAAAAATAATGCGCAGCATCAAATAATTAATCCGCGGCCTTCGGTTTAGCAAATCTCTGTGCGATGACAAAAACAATCTTAGCACCTGATTATGCTGTTTTTCAAGGCGGATTAATTTGCGGATTAGTTAATAAAAAAGCTCCGAATAAAGCAATGAACCTGGAAACCGCTCATCCACCAACCAGGTAACCTCCCGGATCATCTCCCGGCGTCCGCATAGATAAAAATCATATTTTGCCGGCGGCAAATGCTTTTTCAAATAGTCTGTGACCCTGCCGCGAAAATACTCGCTCGGTGATTGGTGTTCGCTTGAAATGCAGGCAACATAGAGATCTGCCACAGGTTCGAGTTTCAATTGATAATAAAGATCTTGCGGGCTGTCGACCCCATGAAGTAATGTGAAGCCGGTTACCCCCGAGCGGACCATTGAACAAAAGGGCGCGATGCCGGTGCCGGTGGCAACAAAAACGGGCGGGCGGCGGGAAGGCTTGAAGGTGAAGTACCCCTCCGGCATTGAGATATCAAACCGGGTGCCAATTTCAGCCGTGCTCAATAGCGGCGTAAATATTCCGGAGTCAACTTTGCGAATACAAAAAGCAATTTCAGGATCCTCCGGCGCCGATACCGGTGTGTAATCCCTTTCCATGGATTGATAGTAAATTCGAATTCGCTGACCAGATCTGATGATATAGGATGACGGTTTGCTGAACCTGATCTCAAAAGTTCTCTTTGAAAGCCACCGTCGATCGATCAATTCTGTTGGGAAAGTTTTTATTTTTGCTTCCAAAGCGTATCTGAAACTCCCTGAATATGATTGCAGTGCCTGGCAAGCACGAAAAGATAATCCGACAAACGGTTCAGGTAAACCAGGGACAACTGGAATTGTCGGGCGGCTTTGCCCTCGACGTAGTCATCCGAAATTCGTGTAACTTTCCGCTCAGCCCTGCGGCAGACAGTCCGGCAGATGTGGGCCCAGGCGGCCGTTGGATGGCCTCCCGGCAAAATAAAACCGCTCAGGTTCGGCAATTGCCCATCCAATTGATCAATGGTCTGTTCCAGTTCCGTAATCTGACGATCGGTTAATTCTTCCAGGGAATTCATTGCCGGTGAATCAGGCGTGACCGCCAGTATCGAACTCAATTGAAAAAGGTCGGCTTGAATCTGATGCAACCTGTCGGCGAGGTCCGAATTCTTTTGCGCCAGACCCGCCACCAGTGCCCCCAGCAATGAATTTAATTCATCAACGTCACCGTAAGCCTCGATCCGCCGATCGCTTTTCGTCACCCGCTCACCGCTGAACAAACTGGTTTTGCCTCGATCCCCTGTGCCTGTGTATATTTTCATGCTATGAATCCAGGATCTGCTTCATCGTTTGACCATCCATATTGCCGCCGCTGAGAATGACGCCGATGCGACCTTTTGATTTTACGGCACCGCCTAAAAGAGCGGCCAGGCCAAGGGCGCCGGAAGGCTCTACGACCAGTTTCATGCGATAAAATAAGAATTTTACGGCTTCGATAATGGCATTTTCAGATACCGTTTTCATATCGTCGACGTATTCCTGAACCAGGGGGAAGGTCAGCTTTCCCAGTGACGGTGTGCGGGTACCATCGGCAATGGTTGGTGGGTTCTTCACCGAGTGCAGGGTCCCGGTGTGAAAGGATTTGGTGGCATCGTCGGCCAGTTCCGGTTCAATTCCGATTGCCTGACAACGGGGATTGATTCCTTTGGCGGCAATGGCACTGCCGCTTAACAATCCTCCGCCCCCGCAGGGGACCAGCAACATATCCACAGATTCCACTTTTTCAAACAATTCAAGGGCGGCGGTTCCCTGACCGGCGACAATATTAATATGATCGTAGGGTGGAACCAGGGTATAGTCGCGTTCACTTAATAGTTCTTCGGAAATTTTTTCCCGGGTTGTTTCATTCGGGTTGTAGTCAATGACCGTTGCGCCGTATTGCTCGGTAGCTGTGCGTTTGACCGCCGGGGCATTGTCGGGCATCACTATCGTAGTCTGTATTCCGAGCAGCCGGCCGACCAGTGCGACTGCCTGGGCGTGGTTGCCGGACGAATGGGTGATGACACCACCTTTTTTCTGTTCATCGGTTAATTGGGACATGGCATTGAAGGCACCCCGAAACTTAAAAGCTCCCATTCGTTGAAAGTTCTCACATTTAAGAAAAACTTCCGCACCCGCAATCTGGTTCAAAGTTTGCGAAGTCACAACCGGTGTGACATGGGCGTGACCCGCTATCCTTTTTTGGGCTGCTTTTACAAGCTTAAAGTAATCCGTCATCAATCATCACCTTTAATCGCAATAAATTTTCCGATTTTTTTTCATTCCCCATTCCGCATTCCGCAATCCGAGTTCGCTCTTGTTTACCATTCATGTCGCGGCCTTTCTTTCCAGGGGTAGCGGTCGTTTTTGACGAGGATCCAGTGTAATTTTCCTGAATTTCTCCACGGATCCAGCACGATCCCCTCTTCAAATCGCTGACCTTTGGCAGCAACCACCACACTGTTGTGTTCGCGCAGTTCGCTGCCGCGGTGGGCGACGCCCCAGTACAGTTGATAGGTCTTTAACTCCAACCGCTCAAGCTGTTCCATAAGGTCTACCGTCCAGTGGTGACATAGACCGCGATCCTTTAAACCGATACGAACCAGCACATTATGTAACACCGCCGGGCGCACCAGTTCGTAATCTTCGGCAAGATAAGAGGAATATTGTATCGCTGTTTGCGCAACCTGTTCGGCTTCCGCTATATTTGTCTGACCGTTAAGTGCTGCCAGATCATTCTGCAGAGATGCTATTTTTCCCTGATATGCCTGTGCTTCCCGGCTGGTCCCCGAATTATCGCTTGCGGTTGCCGGTTGACCGCTTTGATGGGCACTGACACAGGCACTCAGCAATAACACAATCAGCAGCAATATAAGGTATTTTAATCTATGCGGCATGGTTTTCATTCCATATTCAATCCCCAATCCGCAATCCGAATTCCGCAATCACTATATCTCAATTCCCAGCGCTGCAAATTCCCTTTCAATTATGGCTTCCCAGCCCTGGTTTGCCTTCGGGTTGGCCGGGCTGGGATGCGTAATGCCACCGATTGTCACTGATAGACCGTTTAGGGCAATCCGGGCGCGCTCCCTGGTGAACCGGCCGACACCAATCACGTAGCGAGGATTGAGCTGTTCAACTGTGCGGCGCAGCGCGCGATCGCAGGCTGCAAACAGTGGCTTGCGCTCCGCTGCGCGGAGTTGATTGGGCGTACGGTTGCGACCACCGGCTTCAATGAACTGCAGTGGACAATAGTTGGCGATGAAAAAACGGGAGAAAAAAATTTGCGGAGTGGCGAATTTTTTTCGGGCCCAGCCCCAGATGCGCTTGCCGCTGATCTCACTCCGGGGGCAGTTGAAACCGGTGACCGGTCTTTTCGGATGCATGTTTGCCGGCGTGCCGACCACCCCTTCAATATTAAGCCAATCTCTTACTGCCGTTACCTCTCCAAAAGGGATACCGGTCTGTGCCATCCCCCAGGGGCCGGGATTCATCCCGATCAGAACTATTTCCCCGGGAGATTTTGCATATCGGCGCAAATACGTCGCATAAGGCGCCCGGGCATATACCAGCGGGTTATAGACATGGGTCACCGGTGCGCTGAATTTTAACGGTCGCAGTTCGTCTGATAAATCGTCGGTGATGGTTTCGAGATCCATATAAAATATTGATTATTGTAGATTGAAGATTGACGATTTGCGGAACTCGCTTCGCTCCGTCATTAAATATCTTTAGAATTGATAGAATTCTTTTAACCAGTATCGAGCATCCAGCATCGAGTTTCCAGCATCCAGCATCGGCAACAGGTTGTCAATTAAGCGACATTCAGGTCCTAAAGCAGTGACAGGCGAATTCCGTAGACCAACAACAGTAATCCTGCCGCCTGAACCATATGATAGATTCCGTTGTGATCGAATTGCCAGATTACGGTCAAAGAAATCGATTTGTTAGCCTGAATTGCGGCCGCCAGGATGCTGACCAGGATGCCGCCTGCGATAATTCCCGCGCCGCTCAGCTCTCCCCAAACGGCTAAATAAATATAGGCGCTTAATGCAAAAATAAGCGCCAGTCCCTCATATACCAGGAATACAAAAAAAATACCCGGATAAAGCAGGGTGGCCCCGAAAAAGCCCAGACCCGCTATCAGCATTACCGGCAGCACTTTGAGGCAAACCGCCAAGCCCCACAGATCATATACCACACCCGCAACGAAAAGAGAAACTGCCAGAGCCAGCGACATGTTCAACAGTTGCCAGATACGATCATGCACGGTCCGGGATATAACCAGTCCGTGGGCCACAGCCCCTAAAGCCGCGGCCAACCCGATCCATCCAAAAGCGGCCGACCAGATAATAACTTTCCACAACTCGCTGTTATTTGCTATGTTCCAGCATAAAATTAGAATGCCGCCAAAGGCGACCAGGGCTAAAATGATGTCGGTTATGGCGGTGGTTTGTTCGGCGGGATCCTTTGTGAATTTCATTCCATCAAACTGATTTATTTTGAATTATATATTACAATCATCCGGGGGAACGGATATCAGGTAGGGGTATGCAGAATTCGGAATGCGAAATTCGGAAAATTTCAACCTACTGTCTACCTTTTGCCTTACCTCCTTTGCCCTATACTTTGCGCTTCAGTCCTCAGCCTTCATCACTCAGTCCTGATTCTATCACACCTTCTCACCTTCCCAACCTCCCACCTTCAGTTTTTTCCGCCTTGCACATTCTCACCTCCGGCTTCCTTCAGCTGTCCTTTTCCCCTTTGTTGTGTAATCCTTTATCTGTAAGGCAGTAATTTGGTTCGCTGTCCGGTCCGCAGAGGAAAGAACCATCCATTCGTTGCAGATAACCTTTTTCCTCCAGAATCGATAATTCGGTTTTTCTTCCCAGGTAATTGCCGGGATAATACACGCCTTTTTTCATTTTCTCCAAAATTTTGTCCGTCATCCGAATCCCTCAATTTGTAGCCATTTCAGATTGATTTGTACCTCGAACCACCGAACCCTGCACCCGGAGACGGTTACTCAGTCCGGGGCGAGATGTTTAACCATGCATGCCGCACTCGCCGGACAAAGGCTTTTAAACTCGGCAGTCCCTTGAATACCGGCCGAAGCCGAATCGCGCTCAGTCAGGCGGTAGCCGCGTTTAATAAAAAAAGCCTCAGCCGTCATGGTCAATAAGTACAGGGTGTCCACCTTCAAGGACCTGGCATAATCTTCTATTTGATCGACCAGATTGGTAGCAATTTTCCGGTTGCGATATGCTGCATCAACTGCCAGCGAGCGCAGCAGCGCATCTTGGTTTTTAATCTCAAGTCCGACAACGGCTACCAGCCTGGCACCATCCCATCCCAAGAGGAAATTTTCTAATAGTTCAGCCGTGATATCTTCATGGGGCAGGTCACAGCCTGCCAGCAAATGCATTATTTCGAGTTCATCATCCGCAGCGGCAAATGAATATTTCATTTCATCACTTAGAAAGTCGATCTCAGGTCCGGTATATATACAGCGGGTCGCTGTGCAGCGAGCCGTCAGGGCGCAGCACCCTGAGGGGTTTAAATTCGGGTACTGAAAAATTGCATGATACAACCAACGTGCCGGGTTTGAGCTCCGCTTTTAATTTGGTTGATAATTTTCGCATGACATCGGGATAAAGATAACAGAAAACGACATCGGCACCGGCCAGGTTTTGCGACCAGAAGCTTTTACGCCTGATTTCAACGTGTTTCAGGCCGATACTGAGCAGCTGTGCTTTGAGATAAGCCAGCAAATTTACTTCAAAGCCGATCGCCCTGACGCTATAATTTTTCCAGGCCTGCCGCAGAACTCGTCCGTCACCGCATCCCAAATCCACCAGCAATTGCCCCTTTTTCATTGGCACCGCCTCGATAAAGGCCGCAATTCTGGTCCTGGTTGTGCTGACATAAAGGGCACCCTGGGTAGCCGGCAGCGCTGCAGCCGTGCACAGGACGTAGGTCATTTTTAGGACGAACAGACTCCCCGCCAGAATAAGAAATATCCATACCCAAATAGGCATATTCAGCAATATAAACATCGATTGAAAATTGAATATTTATGGTATCTTATCTATTTTCCGGTAATCTCCTTCGCACAGAAGATAGAGTGGAATTAAAATAAACAAATTACCATAACTAATCAATTGGCAATCTTCAATTGTTACATATGAGGTTAATCAGAGTCGATTGACTTAAAAACGGGGCGAGACTATTTCTGACCACATACTGATGTCTGTGTCAACCCAATAAATTAAACTTTCTGTCAAAATTTGACTACGCCACCGGAAATCGTCATGAAGGAATTTGAGAACATCCGACAAATCGATTGTGTCATCAATCAGTTATCTAATTAATTCGCCTAAAAAAAAGCCTATCCAGGGTTATCAAAGGATTTATATAAATTGAAGAAAGTTGTTGGACCGAACTCCGGCGGATTAAATATTTTATGCTTCGGATTCATTTTATTTGTCATTATAATGCAAGATTCAGGTGATAGCTTTTAATGTTGCCCGGGCGCCCTGCACCATATGCAGGCAATCCGTGCTGATGGCAATCAGGGTATACCCCTGTTTAATAAATGGCGCCGCGGATTCTGCTGAATCGGCATATATTCCCAGCGGCCTCCCGGCCTCCCGGCAGCATTCCGTTACCGATGCGATCGCCGCTTGAACCTCGGCATCATTAATGCGTCCCATTTTACCCATGCTGGCAGATAAATCATAGGGACCGATTAGAACCGCATCAACATCCGGCACCCGGACAATTTCGGCTATGTTTTCTACGGCATTGATATTTTCGGCCTGCAAAATTACGGCAATTTCATCGTTGGCAGCCGCGACGTATTTCTTGAATGTTAAACCGTATCCATGGGCCCGGCCGATGCCGACGCCCCGGCTGCCGCGGGGAGGGTATTTGCACATCCGCACAATCCGCTCTGCCTCATCGGCTGAATTTACCCCGGGTGCGATGATACCGGCGGCGCCAATGTCCAGGGCTTTCTTGATCCAAACTTCGTCGTTCGTTGGTATTCGGATGACACAGGGGCAGCGGTGGTCGACAGCCTGGAGAATTCCCTGGGCACTCTGTGCGTTAAAAGAGCTGTGTTCGGTGTCAATGAAAAGCCAGTCATAACCAATCTCGGCCATGATTTCAGCAACTTCGGGTGCCGGAATCGTAATCAGGGTTCCAATTAATGTATCGCCCTTCTGCAATCGCGATCGAACATTTAGATTCATGTTTATCTCCAATTTTCAGCGCCACTTCTGATCGGTATCGTTTACAATCTCAAGCGGCTTAATTTTGATGGTCGCCGGAATCTCCGGTTCAATGTAAAAAACATATTCATCAAATATGCCGCCAAGCAGGATATCAATTTTGCGGGTACGTTCAATGAATATTCCTTTTTTATCATAAAAAATTTGGCCCTGATCGTCTTTGACAATTGTCATTGCAAACAGCTCGCGTTTCCCCTGGCGCAGAGAAAACCTGTCACCGATTTTAAAGGGACTTTCCGCCAGCTGATCTGCATGGATAAACATGCCCTTTCTTTCCGGATCATAAAAGGCGATTTGTCTGGGACTGATCGCGGGTGGTGATGTCATGCAACAATCCTCGTCCGAAGGTCATTATCAGTTAATATTTCAGCCACCAAGGCACTAAGCCACAAAGATGATATGATTAAGCGGGTTCGCATCATATTTCTTTTCCAATCGAAAACGCCTTTGCCAGAAAATTTCCGACACCGTAATATGCCTGCATCTCGGGCGCAATATTAACCGTAAAGGCTTTACGCTCAACGATGTTGTCATATGAATACCTTACTTCGACATTCCGTATTCGACCTTCGATCTTTAGTACCCCACCGCCTGCCCGTCTTTGCGATGGTCGGATGCAGCACAGTACCCGTCGTCCAGGGCATAAATTAACTGGGCCCCGCCGAACAGATGGGAGGGGGGGGCGTCCATAATCTTTTGGCCCCGATCTTTCAGGTCGCTGATGACGTCAGGCGCGGTGCCCGGTTCCAGTGCGACTTGAAAATTCTCGTCAACATGCCAGCGAGGTGCATCACAGGCGGCCTGAGGATTCTGATTATAGTCAAAGATGCGCACCATCATCTGGACGTGTCCCTGGGCCTGCATACTGCCGCCCATGACCCCGAAACTCATCAGTGCTTGTCCATCTCGGGTTACAAATCCGGGAATGATGGTGTGAAAGGGGCGTTTGCTGCCGGCAACGCAATTGGGGTGGCCCGGCTCCAGGACGAATCCGAACCCGCGATTTTGCATACTGATGCCGGTCTGCGGAATCACAACACCGGATCCGAAACCATAGTAATTGGATTGGATGAAGGAAACCAGCATTCCGCTATCATCAGCGGCCGTCAGGTAAACAGTTCCCTGGTCGCTAAGAATTTTTGACCCGGGATGAGAAGCGCGACCAATATCAATCTCCTGTGCCCTGGCATGCAGAAATTCTTGCGCCAAGAGTTCCTCCGGGTTGACCAGCATGGCGTTGCTGTCCGCAATGTGCCGGTAGGCCTCGGCCAGGGCGATCTTCATGGCTTCGACCTGCAGGTGGATGCTGTCGGCCGAGTCCGCCGGATATTGCTGTAAATCGAAATTACGCAAAAGACCCAGTGCCATCAGAGCGGCCAAACCCTGGCCGTTGGGCGGAATCTGGTGCAGGTGAACGCCACGGTATTCGGTCGAAATAGATTGGACCCACCGGCTGCGGTGATTCGCAAGATCTTCAAGCGTCATGGCGCCGCCATTGGAGGCGGCGCAATTTACGATTTTTCGGGCCAGGTCCCCGCGGTAAAATGATTCGCCCCGGCTTGCGGCAATCGATTTTAGCGTTTGTGCCTGATCGGGGCAGCTGAACCGTTCTCCGGCGCCCGGAGCCTGCCCGCCCGGTAAAAACGTTTTGCCGAAATCCGGGAAATCGGCGTACAGCTCGGGAGTCGCTGCCCAGCGTACGGCTGTGAATGGCGAAACGACAAAACCGTTTTGAGCGTAATCGATGGCGGGTCCAAAGAGATCGCCAAACGGCAGTTTACCGAATTTTTGGGACAGTTGCACCCAGCTGTCCACCGCACCGGGCACGGTGACTGCATCCCAGCCGAAAATCGGCATTTGATTTGATCCGGCAAAACGGTCTAGGGTCCACGCCCGGGGAGACCGGCCGGAGCCGTTGAGGCCGTGAAGCGTTTCACCATCCCAGACCAGGGCGAAGGCGTCGCTGCCGATACCGTTGCTGGTCGGTTCAACCACGGTGAGTGTGATGGCCGTGGCCAGGGCTGCGTCCACTGCGTTGCCGCCTTTTAACAACATTCGCAGTCCGGCCTGGGCGGCCAGCGGTTGGGAAGTCGCCACTAGATTGCGTGCTAAAACAGGCATTCTCTGAGAAGGGTATGGGAATTGCCAGGAAATGGTCATGGTCGTTACCTCTAATTAATCCGCCCAGAAAAATGGAACATCCAGGGTTATAGATCGTCATTTGAAAACTGAAAAAACTTGTTGGCCTAAGCACCGGCGGCTTAATTTTTTAATGCTGCGCACATTTTTTATTCAAATCCGAAAACCTGGTCCTCTGGGCTGGTCGAAGATCCCGCCGCCGGGGGTCAGAGATAATCGGCTATGCCATAAATCGAGTCTGTAACTGGTTTCAGGTGTCAGGTGTCAGTAAGAATCGACTCCTGAATTCAAAATACGGATAGGGTTTCAACTAACGGCCAACACCAATGAAAGAAAGTCTACAGATTGAGCGACTTCGACCCTGCGGGTCTACTTCAGTGCTGACACCTGACACCTGAACACAGCTGGCATTGGTAGTCACCCACATCACCCCTCCGGGGTGAACCAAAGCCGGGCCCTCTGGACCCGGATCTTTACTTTTATTCTTTATCACACATCATCTACTCATACGCAAAGAAAATTAGATCAAACGTTCTGCGGATTAATCATGCGCTACAAATTATAAAATTGAAAATTAATAGTATACCGTTCTTGTCCTGTGCCGCGGCACCGCTTTATACCGGGGCAGCTGACCGCGATTCCACAGAAAATAGTCCAGCTGCGATGATGTGACCGGCTGTCCGGAACTGCAAATCGATCTCTTAATCAGCTCCACGGCATGGACTGCACCTGCTCGAATTTCGATTTCCTCGCACGATCCCGCCGGAATTAGTTCTGCCGCCGCGATGCGTGCAATCAATGCCTCTTCATATCTTAAAATGCCGTCCATGCGCAATACGTGAGGAACAAGATTATCAGCAAAGATGGTCAGCTGATCGAGATCACCAAAGCACCCCCAAGCCTGCCCTTGGAAGGCAACCGCCAGGTCAGCTGCGACAATCTGGGCCCGTTTGAAAAACGGCACCTCGATTTCATTGTACGGCGCAACGTCATTGAAATAGGGCATTTTTTTGAGCAATTGTACCAGGCGACCGGCGCAGGAGTCGGCAGCTCCCACCAGGCCGCAACAACTTCCATCGAACCGGTTCAGCAAATAGCGGCCCAGGTCATTCAGGGCGGTGGTAAAGTGCTGCATCAACTCCCTGATGGTTTTGTTTGCGGGATCTTGATCAAATATTTGCGTGCATTGATCAACCGAAATCGCAGCTAATTGTTCGGCAGAAAGAGGGCCGTTGTGCGTGAAAAAGTCATTCAGCGAAGAGGCTGTCGTAAAATATCCGGACATCCCCGGGCGCTTGCGAAGGTGCGGGAAATAGCCGGATCCGAAATTGATGGTATCCAGGATCAACAGGAATGACAAAGTATCTTCTTGCCGACCCAGGTAATGACAGGCCGGATCCAGCTGAGGTTTGACCGCTTTTTCCACCGGCAGTGAAGATGCGTATGCGGGTATCAGATCGTGATTTATTCGGACATGACTTGCCCGATTTGTTACCTTTTCGCAGGCTGCGCGTATTTGATCGAATATGGTTCCAGTCATCTGATATACGCCTCGGCTTCGATTTCTACCAGCATTTCCGGCGAAATCAGCCGGTTGACTTCGACCATGCTGGTGGCGGGGCGGATGCCCTCAAAAAACAGACTGTGGGCTTTGGCGATTTTTTCCCAGTCATCAATGTTTACCACATAAATCCTGGTACGCACCACATCTGAAAGGACGGCACCCGCGCGGGTCAACGCCGTTTCAATATTCTTTATGGCCTGCACCGCCTGGGCATATGGATCTCCGGTCCCGACAATCCTGCCCTTGCTATTCGTCGCCGTTGTTCCGGAGACATGAATGTAAGGTCCGATTTTGACTGCCCTGGAGTAGCCCACTATACTTTCCCAGGGGGCCCCGGAAGATATATTTATTCGTTTCATTAATTTTGCTCCTTTATCGGGTAAATTTCAACCCTGATAGGCGTACAGCGATAGTTATTGCACTTGCCGGCTGAACAGGCACTTACTCCGACGATTAAATCCATTTCCGAACTCAGATCAATATAATCGCCGGCCTTCGACAATGGGGGCTGGACGGTTACCCGGCCGGCGGCAGTTATTACTAGATTCATGAAAATATTGAATGCCGTGGGGATTTGAAAGGCCCGGATGCCGTGGGTACCCAGGGCATCAGTCAAATTGTCAAGACAATTTGGATGGGGTCCGGTCGAGCCGTAAGTCAGCCTAAACATTTCCCGGCTGCAGGGCGCAAAGAGAAAATCGTGCTTGCCCACCGGATCCTGGGTGATGGAGAGCATGGGGTTGCTACGGTTCGAATAGAGAATATCGCCGACTGATAGGAACAGTTTTTCATTGTAGTCAATGCTGCGTCCGGAAGACAGATACTCTTGTGTGTTGTGCCGTGCAAAACAAACCAGGTCCGCTACCTGTTCACCGTCCACGTCGATGACCCGGATGATCTGGCCTTTTTGCACCGTAAATGCCACACCGGTTTGGGGCGGTATATGGTATTGGCTGATCGGTGCGATCGTTTCTTTTGCGGTCATTTTTATAAATTACGGTCTGCCGATGGGCATTTCAGACGCTAACCATTAATTAGCGTGCTCAGCAATCCCATGCAGATCTTGCGGCTCAGGCCATCTTCATCCATCTTCGGATTCCAGCTCGATACGGAAACTGCTGCAATTTTTTCCGTCCGGTTCAGGTGTTTCATTACCGTCTGCAGTTCCTTGGCCGACGGACCGCCGGCAGCCGGATAATTCATTGCCGGCGCTTGCTCCGCAGTGACAATATCCATATCCAGATGGATGTATAACGGCGCATCGGGTAAAGTTAATTTCAGCAAATCCCTGACATCGGTTAATAGAATAATATTTGCTTCTTCAATCAATAGCTTCTCGCCCGGATCGAGATCACGGGCGTCTGTTAAAATCACCCGATCTTCGGACAACGGCTTCAGGTTCAGGGCCTTGAGCATGGTCTGCTCACCGGTGCCAACCAGCATGGCCAGCGGCATGCCCCCCAGAAAGCCGCTGGGAGTGGTTTGCCAGGTATTAAAGTCACCATGGGCATCAAACCATATCAGGATCGGATCGATTGCGGCGGATCGCAGGCCGGCCAGCACACCGATGGCGCTGCAGCAATCCCCGGCGATGCTGATCGGCCGATTGCCTTTTTCAATGGCCAGGCGGGCGAAATCAGCCAGAGGCCGGTGGATGGCGGACATGCGGTGCTGTTTGTCGCCGTCCGGCAAATCCGGTTTGTTGACAATCCAGTCCGCTGCTGCCAGGTTTTCGAGTTCAGGCAGCGGTTTAAGATGACAATGGCGTTGAAATCATCAGCGGATTCATTGGGCAGCCATTTTACATCCACAACCTTGACATAAAATACGTTATTACCAAGGTTGTCCTTGATTTCAGAAACCACCGTGCGTTTGAATTCGCCCGCTTGCGTGGCGATCAGCACCTTGGCTGTTAAGGCGTTGTGGTTTCCGGCTTCGGTGGTATCAACGGTTTTCAGAGTACATCCGAAAAATGCCAGAAAGCAAATGATTAAAGAACCACCACCGAATCGTCGCCATAGCATTGTATGATCTCCCCTTTAAACTGAACAGGAATACAGAAGTCGGAAGACAGATGACCGAAGTCAGAAGACAGATGACCCTCCTTCGCCTTACAGGCTACGGAGGGCAAGCGGATGACAGAAGTCAGATGAAAATGGTATAGGCATGGCGCAAAGCGCTTTTCGCGGCGTGAATGATTTGTACTTTTAATACTCTATGCGCTATGCCCACACCTTCAGCCCTCTCGCATCCCCTTGCCTTGTAACCCTCACCCCGCAACGCGTAACCCGCACCTCGCACCCCGTAACTGCTATCCCAATATTTTCCATTGCTTCGCCAGCGGACCGTCGACGCCATAGACCGGATCCATTTGCGGCAGCGGAACCCTGGCGATGTTTTTATCCGGTTGCGGCCTTTCACCGGCTTTGCCGTAGCACATGTCCGGGCCCTGGTTCAGGGGATATGCTCCGACAATTTGGAAATTACGGCCGGCAGCCAGATTCTTGTGGGCCACGCCGGCCGGAATGATAATCACATCGCCGCGGCCCACCGTCAGGCAGACGCCACCAGGACCGCCCATTTGAACTTCGGCGGAGCCGCTGTACACACCCAGTACTTCATGAGCGGTGCTGTGGTAATGATGAAAGCCAAATATCCCGTTGCGCCAGCAGCCGCTCCAGCCGTTGGATTCAAACAGGTTCTCCACCACCGCTGCCGGACGGCTTTGCGGCAAAGCCAGAATCCCCCGATAGACCACAAGCGGAAGTTTGCCATTGTTGGGAAAACTGCGGTCATCTTTTAAAAGCTGAGTTATTATTGAATCCGACTGAACCCCATCCTGCAACCGGTTATCATTTTTGGCAGACTCGGTGTCCGTTTTCATCTGTCGCACCTCGCATTCGGATTCTGTTTTAGCGGTTTTGTCTTAACTTATCAAGATCGAAACTGGAATGCCTGCGAAAATATGGCCACAAATTTGCCAGACCGAATATCGGACCCGGCACCAGAAACAGGAAAATATATTTCGGACCAAAAAAATTAATTAAAAAACTGGTGAGTTGGATACTGAGGATTGTGATGAAAAATCCGATGCTGGTTACAATCGTAAGGGCAGAGCCGACAAGTTCGCTGGGGGCCGTTTGAGCTATCAAGGCCGAGAACTGTGGAGAATCGCCTATCACCATGATGCCCCACAAAACGAGAAATCCAATAAATATTTCTACCGGAGCATGAAATAAAAATGGAGACAGCAAGCAGCAAATCCCCGATACCGACAGCTGAAAAAAGGCCACCGACGGGCTGCCCAGTTTTAGTGACAAATGGCCTCCGATAATGCATCCGAGGCATCCGATGGCAATTACGCAAAAAGACCAGAGCGGTACATTCAATGATTGTCCGGATGCTGCGGCGTAGGCACTGATGAGCACCGGCAGAAATGCCCACAGTGTGTACAGCTCCCACATATGACCAAAATATCCAAACGATACGGAGCGCAGATCTCTCGATCGAAATATGATAATAAATGCTCTAGGATTAAACTTGGTTCCTTTTGCCAGGTAAGGACCATCCGGTACCATTAAGAGCATTAACATTGCCCCGACTATCGATATTGCGGAAATCGTCAGCATCACGCTGTCCCAGGCAACCGACTGACCGCTGCTTTTCAGTAAATGCGGAAATGCGGTTCCCACTACCAGGGCACCAACCAGATAGCCCATGGCCCGTCCCAGGCCTTGCCGATACCACCCGGCCGCTATTTTCATGCCGACCGGATATATACCGGCCAGGAAAAAGCCGGTGATAAAGCGGAACACCAGCAACGAGATCAAACCGTTGGCTGCCAGATAGATGCCCAGGTTGGACAGGGAACCGAGCAATGAACAGATAAAAAAAACAATGCGGGGAGAGAATCGATCTGAAATGGTAAAAAATGCAAATATAAGCGTTCCGCTAATGAATCCCAGCTGAACCGAGGAGGTCATATAGCTCAGTGCGGCATCGCCGAGTCCCCACGCCTGCTGCAAGTCCCCTAAAACAGCGTTACTGGCAAACCAGAGTGAGGTTCCCGTAAACTGAGAAACGATAATAACCGGCAATATCCACAATGATCGCTCTTTCACGATGCAGTTCCGGCAGGGGACGGGTCTTCGTTTCCAATTTCATCGAACCCGGGTCTCACAAATGCCCTGGCATCGGGGAACTTATTTTCGGTTCGCCGGCGCAGGCGGTCAAGATGGGTTATAACGACCAGAATATTTTCTTTCTGGTCGGGAAAGTATTTAATCATTTTGCCCCAGGCACTGATGGAGCGATCCATCCCAATCAAGGCAACTTTTGTCGAACCGTCAGAATCTTTGGGGAAACCGTTCTGTATCTCAAATTCTTCGTCTTGAGAACTGTGGATGGCTCTTTGAACTTTGACATAAATCTGGTGCTGGTACCATCGAATGACTGCCACAGAATCGATCAATGTGACCGTATCCTCCTGGGAATACGATTCGGAAGAATCGGCTTCATACATGGCCGCCAGCTGGCTGGCATCATCTTCAAAGATGTAAACATTGTCATTGAACCAGTTTTCCACGATGTCTATATATGAGTTTGCCATATGGGTTGTCATGTGAACCACAGGCTTTTCTTCGAAACGATCATCCAATTCCTCACTATCATCGATATCAAGTGAATCAAGGTCGATCCCCCTTTCCTCAGCCATTTCTTTCAACATCGTCATTGTTTCCTGGAGGGTTTCACTCAATTTTTGCCAGAAAACCTCGTTTGACAGATCACCGTTCTGAAGATCGCCGAATTTTTCCTCACTTATTTCAAAATTTAGACAGCGCGAGGTAAATGGACACCGTTCGCACCATCGATCGCAGTAATTGTAGATTCCAGGGATGTGGTTGGAATCTTTGTTATATTTTTGAAAGGTTTTTTTTGCCATTGATTGGAGATGCCCCCTTGTAAAAACAGTTGCGGGTTCGGTCGATCGATTCGAAAACAATATATCACAAATCAATATGTTCCCCAAATACTACTTACAGCGTATGATTTTAGCCTTTCTAAAATAAGTTAGCCACGAATTGACACGAATTACCACGAATTTTTGAAACAGATAATAGCAGTGACAACTATATGGAACAATTTTATGATTGCCATTTAAAGTCCTCAGCGACGGGGTTGCAGGTTCAACTTATCAAGCATTGAAGTGCATTTGTCTGTCTCCGCTATTTGCCGAAAAATCCATCTTATCCCGTGCAACGCAGCGGGTGGCAGCTGTTTTCGTGAAAATTCGTGCTAATTCGTGGCTATTTTAAAACATCTCAATTGTCACCTTTAGCCGACTTCCGCTGTCGGAGTCCAATCGCATGCATGCGATAGGTCGGTTGCGGTTGATCCGGCAAATCGGCAGTCGTGGGATCTGTGATCCCCGTGCCGACCAGCACAGAGGCCAGACCGAAGGTGTTGGCACCGCGAATGTCGGTTTCCAATTGGTCACCGATCATCACCATATTTCTGGTGCCGCTGCGCCTCAAGGCCTCCTGGAAAATCTCGACATTAGGCTTGCCCAGTCGTTTAAAACACAGGCCCGGGCGGCCGGGATACCGCAGCTGCAGTGCTGCCTCAAATATCAAAGCAATGCTTCCGCTTGTAATTCCGAAGGCCCGGTCAGCTTTGGGGTAGATCAAATCCGGATTGGGCAGCACCAGGTGAATTTTTTCCTGGCGTTCCACTTTGTGAAAAAGCTCCGTTAAAATAATATCCAAGGTTTCAACGAAAGGAAAACCGGCCTCATCTCCGATGACGACGACATCGAATCCGGTTGCAGGTGACACCACCTTACCGCCCGCATCGCTGACGTACCGTGCGCTGTCGTCAGGGCCCAGCACGACGCAGCGGGCACCCGACAGGTTGTGAATTTTAAAGTGGTTTTTGAGCAGCCCGCCTGAGGTGATAATCCGCTCCGGATCTATTGCCAGACCGTAGCGTTGATACCGGTTTGCAGCTGTCTGCGGTAATTTTGACGCATCGTTGGTCAACAGGTAGTACGGCTTACGGGTGCGGTTGAGTTCGTCGATCAAACCGGCAGCGCCGGGAAGCGCGCCGGAGGGGTTGACCAGGACACCGTAAGCATCCAGCAGCATCACCGGATAGTGCGCGATTAGTTCTTCGATGGTGATTTCCTGGGGGGCGGTCATTTACCTCTCCACAAGTTCAGGTTGCATTAAAATCTGTCGGCCCTGTTCTTATACCTCAAACTCCCTTAACTGCTAAACCCTGGTAAGAAACCAGACGAAGTTAAAAGCGAATCACGCTGAAGACGTGATCTAAAGGCCGCAGAATCGCAGAATATCGAATATCGAAGGATGGAACCGCTTCGCTGACTCTTTTTTTTAAAATAGACAGAATACCTTACTTCGACATTCGACATTCGACATTCATTTTTCGATATTTATCCGCCTCCGGAGGATTCGCTTTTTCAGAGTTTCATTTTCGATTAACCTGGCCGCTGTCCAGGCCAGGGGCCAGGTTGAACTCTGAATCTCTGAACGCTTGTTTTCAGCGTCTTCTCGGGCAATGGGGTAGAGCGCCATCGGTTGCGATGTCAATCGTAGCCGCCTCCATGCACTCCCGGGGATCACAGCAGGTGTAACATACCCGCTTGAAGGCGGTAACTTCCCGCAGTTTGATGCGGGGCGTAAGATAGCTGTCTTTTAGCGGCTCTTCACGCAAAAGACCGGCACTGAGATATATGGCTGGATATTTCTCCTTGAGATATCACCCGGTTCCCATAACGGTTCCGCCCGTGCCCACACCGGCAACCAGGGCGTCGGGATTCAGGGACCGGAATCTCAGTTGCCACCAGATTTCGGGGCCGGTAGACCGATAGTGGGCTTCGCTGTTGTCCTGGTTCGAAAACTGCCGGGGGAGGAAAGCATTTTGTTCCCTTTGGGCCAGGTCTTCGGCTCGCTGGATACTGCCAAGAAACCCGCCCTGCTCGCTGCTTACAAGAACAATATCCGCCCCCAGTCCCCGGATAAGATTGATCCGCTCTTCACTCATCCAGTCCGGCATGAAAATACTCACCGGGTGGCCTAATGCCCGGCCGATTGCAGAAAATGAAATGCCCGTGTTACCGCTGGTCGCCTCAATGATACGGTCACCCGGTTTGAGAATGTTTCTGGCGTAGCCCTGCTCCATGATATGCAGTGCCATGCGATCCTTGATGCTGCCGGTCATATTGAGGTTTTCAGCTTTGGCATAGATCGTGCTGTAGCGGCCTTGAAAGGCAAAATCAAGAGCCAGAAGCGGTGTGTTGCCGATCAGGCTGGTTAGTCCTCTGATTCTGCGTTGATTATTATTCTTCACTAATCAGGTTCTCCTATTATGTTATTTGTGGGACTCAACACCAGCGTCTCTTTCAAAAACACTGCCGCCACTAGAGACAGTGTGGCCCCGGCCAGGCAAATCAAAAACATATATTGGTATCCGACCGTTGCGTACGGGGTCTGACCGTGACTTTGCGCGGTCAATACGGCCCCGATCAGGATTTGAAAAAATGTGGCCCCGGCAAACGGAAAGAGGTTGACCATGCCCACGGAGGTCCCGGATATAGCGATGGGAAACGACTCCTTGGATACGGTCGCGATGACCGGGCCGATAGCGCCTCCGGTAACAAAAAATAATAAGAATAATGTGTATAGTGCCGGCAGGGATAAGGTGTCCACAAACCAGCTCAACAGCCCGCAGGCGGCCATTAACGCCATGCTGCAGCCGATAAGTACCGGTTTGCGGCCAAAACGGTTGCCGAGCCAGCCGAATAAGGGGCTGCCGAAAATCAGCGCCAGGGCAAAGGTGGACAGCACCCCGCCGGCGGCTGTTTTGCTGAGACCGTAAACGTGCATGAGATAGGGGCCGCCCCACAATCCGCCGACGGCAAATGATATCCCGATTACGCAAAACGCCCAGATGCCGATGGGCCAGAAACGACGGGAAAAGACCACCATCTTGAGGCCCTGCGCCAGGCCGATTTTTTCGACAGGCGCCGCATCTGCCGCCTTTATCGGGGCGAGATCCATCTCAGCCGGTCGATTGCGCACAAAGCCATAAACAAGACCGGCCATCACCAGGGTAACTGCCCCGACGCCGACCAGCGTCATGCGCCAGCCGATGAGATTGCTGATCCATGCCAGGGGGGCGCTGGAAGAAAGCGCTCCGACACCGCCCATCACCATAAAGGCGGCCCCCATAATGATAAACTGGCGCACGGTAAACCATTCAGACAACAGTTTAAAATTGCAGACAAAAACGGTTGATACACCGATTCCGACCAGAATTCGGCCCAGTACCGCCACGGGCAAACTCGGTGCAACCCCCATCAATATGGAGCCGATGCCGGCCAGAATAAAAAATGAAGCGACGGTCTTGCGAGGACCCCACGAGTCGGCCATCAGGCCGGTGGGCAGTTGCATGATGGCATAAGAGTAAAAATAGGCCGAACCCAGCACTCCCAGCAGGGTACCGGTGAGGCCGAATGAGGCTTGAATGTCAAGGGCAATGACCGCCGGGCACAGACGATGAAAAAAAACCAGGACGTAGCACAAAAAAATAAGCAGGCAGATGAAATAGCGATATGCGATGGCCGTATCCCCTTAGTAATTATTATTGTGCATTTTGTGGCAAGATTTTTTCGTGAAACAATCAAGTTGCCCAAAGAAATGCCTAAAGTTGAGGTATTCTATCGATATTATAAAGAGAAAAAGGCAAGGTATGGAATTATACCCACTTGCTGATTTCTTATTTTTCATGCTGAAAATATCAGACGTTTATAATAATGACGGAGCGAGGCGACATCAACAAATATTCAATTTGCAATCTTCAATTTTCAATTCTCCGCCCTTGGTGGATCCGGGTTAGCGATTTTCCGGCTTTATTCGGGCGGAACCAGGCGCTTAACTTTGCCGGCTGCTTTTTTCAGCTTCTTTTTTTAATGCTTCATTCATTGCGATGAATCCGCTTTTTATATCGGTATCGAGACTTTTGCGAAAGATTCCGACCAATATCCCATTAAATTTTTCTCGCTGAATAAATCGGGTGGCATTTTTTCCGGCTGTTTCAAGCTCAAATATATGTTCACCATCAAACAGGCCGGAAACAAAGAGGTGGCCCAGCCATCGGAATGCTTTTTCCGGCTCGACCAATTGCACGATTGGCTTAAACCGCATCGCACGTTTGCCGGGAGGACCAAGGACAACCTGCAGTTGTGCACCCTGGCAAAGTTCGCCCGAAACTTTGCGGATGAAAGGATTCCATTCCCCATGGCGGCTAAAGTCTGTTAATATCGACCAGACCTCGTTAACCGCTGCATCAATTACAATTTCAGTTCGAATTTCTTTCATTATTTATTTCCATTTACGGATCCGGTCACCTATAATCAGCGGAGGCGGATGTCGAGAACATATTGCCGGTATCACACCGCTATAGGTTCGCCAAATCTTCTGCGCAATCCGGCAACTAACGCTGTATCCGCCTTGAGTGAAATCATCTCGAGAGGAGAGTGGCCACGCTTCCAGGCTAAATACAAAGTGATTCCCAGAATCAACAGGGTAACCAGAATATTGGGCCACGCATTCAACTCCCACTGGCCCACCCAGGTTAGTGTCCAGTCAGTTGAGAACGGGAAAAAATAAGGTATCGGCCACTGATAACCATCCGGTCCCCGTGAACCGACGAGGTCGCCGAGAAGGTGGAGATGGAATGCAATTAGAGCAAGAGCTGCGGAAACCCATCGTCTGATGCTCAGGGAAAAGACTACTGCCACCAGAATCAAGCCCAGTCCGAGGTTGTGTCCCAGGACGTGGTGGTATTTGCTATACCAGATCAAAGGCATGCTCGTGTTTTCAGTCAACAACTCAGCAATAATACCAACACCGTCCATATCCGGGATTACACCGGACAATGTTACCAGAGCCCTGTCCCTGCGGGGAATGTCAGCTGTGTTTGCGACGGTCCAGCTTATCAGGAGATGGCTTGCCGGATTCATTATTCATTATAAAAAGGGATTGTGGGTTTCTTCAAATCGCGTGATATCGGACTCAAACTTGAGCGTTAGATCGATATCATCCAATCCGCTGATCAGCTGCTCTTTGTCTCCGGGTTCAATGCTAAATCTAAATATGGTTTTGCTGGCATCGTCAAGTTCAACCTGCTGTTCGATCAGGTCGACCGTTGCCTGTAAACCTTCGTTGGCTTCAAGATGCTCGAAAATGTGGTCCACTTCTGCTTCTGATAATTCGACGACCAGGACCCCGTTTTTGGTGGCATTCGTTCTGAATATATCGGCAAAGGCATTGACCCGTTCACCATTGATTTCTTTCCAGGGGGCAATGATCACCTCATATCCGTCCTGGGCCAGGGCCCAGACCGCATGTTCCCGGCTGGAGCCGCAACCGAAATTGTTGCGGGTAACCAGTATGGAACGACCCTCGAAACGGGGATGATTGAGCTCGAAGTCCGGGTCTTGGTTTCCGTCCGATTTGTAGCGCCAGTCAAAAAAAGCGTTCGGACCGTATCCGGTGCGACTGATCGATTTTAAAAACTGCTTGGGTATGATGGCATCAGTATCCACATTGGACCGGTTAAGGGTTGCGATAATGCCGGTGTGTTTTTTAAATGCTTTCATAATTATTCCTTATATATTTCCAATCCTTAATTTTATCAAAATGCTCCTCAGCGAAATGCGCCTGCATCGAGCGGCCGGCATCCAGTAACCGGTAACGAGTATCCAGTTTAGGCGTCAATCTGCGGCCACTTGCGAATATCGACGAATTTGCCGGCAATTGCAGCGGCGGCGGCCATTTCCGGACTGACCAGGTGCGTGCGACCGCCCTTGCCCTGGCGGCCCTCGAAGTTCCGGTTGGATGTCGAAGCACTGCGCTGTTGCGGCAGAAGCTGGTCCGGATTCATTCCCAGACACATGCTGCATCCGGCATAGCGCCATTCAGCACCGGCCGCTTGGAAGATGTTGTGCAAACCTTCGGCTTCAGCCTGCAGGCGAACCTGCTGCGAGCCCGGCACCACCAGAACCTGAACGTTGTCGGCCTTTTTGCGGTCTTTCATAATGTCGGCCGCCAGCCGCAGGTCTTCTATGCGGGAATTGGTGCAGCTGCCGATAAAAACGACATCGACGGCGACATCGGTCAGCCGGGTGCCGGATTCAAGCCCCATATACTGCAGGGCGTTTTCCACATCGGCGCGGCTGTAGCCGCCGGCTGAATCCGGCCCCGGAATCGGTTGATCGATATCGATTACCATGCCGGGGTTGGTTCCCCAGGTGACCTGGGGTTTTATACTGGCGGCATCAATCACCAGGGAGCGGTCAAATTCGGCGTCCTCATCACTTGGCAGGCTCTTCCAGAAGGCCATGGCACGTTCCAGGTCTGCGCCCTTTGGCGCAAAGCGCCGTTTGCGGCCGGTGATGTATTCAATCGTCGTCTCATCAGGGGCGATCATCCCCGCTCGTGCGCCGGCTTCTATGCTCATATTGCAGATGGACATACGGGCCTCCATCGACAGACTGCGCACCGCCTCGCCGCTGTATTCCAGCACATGTCCGGCTCCGCCGGCCGTACCCATCGTGCCGATCATTTTCAACACCATATCCTTGGAGAAAATGTGGGGAGCCAGCCGGCCGGTAAATTCCACTTTGTAAGTACGCGGTTTGCGCTGCACCAGGGTCTGAGTGACCAGCACGTGCTCCACCTCGGAAGTACCGATGCCGAATGCCAGAGCACCAAAAGCGCCGTGGGTCGACGTGTGGGAGTCGCCGCAGACAATCGTCAGACCCGGCAGGGTCAGTCCCATCTCCGGTCCGATGATATGGACAATCCCCTGGTGATCGTGGCCAAGGTCGTACAGGGTGACATCATACGCCTCACAGTTGTTCCGTAAGGCTTCCACCTGGGCCTTTGAAATCGGGTCTTTAATGTCCATTCGATCTTCGGTGGTCGGGACATTGTGGTCCATGGTAGAAAAAGTCAACTCGGGACGGCGGATTTTGCGCCCTGCGTTTCGCATGCCCTCAAATGCCTGGGGACTGGTGACTTCGTGAACCAGGTGACGATCGATATACAGCAGTGCCGAACCATCGGGCATTGCGCGCACCACGTGGGGTGCCCATATTTTTTCAAACAGTGTTTTTCCCATAATTGCTTCTCTTCAATCTTCCCGTACACTGCTGGCCCAAAGGTCGCGCCCACGGGATGGTTTATAGGTTGTTGTTGGATTGCCGGTTAGTGTCCTTAGGGTTCACGCAGAAATAGATTCACCATTTTGGATGTTGCGGCGCCCGGCCGGCAAGGCGCGGAAGCACAGGAATCCGCCGCGGCGGATTCCGAGCTTCCGCAACGCCGCCGGACAAGATGGATCGACGTCCAACAGGTGAAGTTCTTTTTGAGTGAGCCCTTAGTACCTGGCCTGCGACGAGCTTAGTCGTGTCGATTTTTTATATTCAAAGACGCCACATCGATTTAGCTAAACGGTGCCACTTTTTTAGTTTATTTGTGGGGCGCAACACGCTGATCTTCGATTACCCGGCGGCAACCCGAAAATTCCAATACCCAGTAATATGGCAAAAAGAACTGTCCGCGTCAAGTAATCGGTAACAATTGTGAAGATATTTTGCACCGCTTAAAGGTGCAGGGTTTAAAGCTCAGAGGTTCATCTTTCAGGGATGGCGTGCAACCCACACTTTAAACTATTTACAATAAAAAATTAAAACCCCTGGCCCATGGGGGTAGAAAGTAGAAAAAAAAAGGTTATATTAATCTTTATGCATCAACACAGATAAAACGACTCAGTTTCTACACCGGCCTGATTAACAGCGGGGGGAGCCAAAAGAAAGGAAGAAGAAAGAAAATGAAGGGAAAAGAATTAGCCTTAAAAGCTTTGCTGGATAAAGGCGTTAAATATATTTTCGGATATACCGGTGGTGCCATCATGCCGATTTTTGACGAAATGGAGAAACAACAAGTATTTTCATTTATTATGTCGCGGCATGAACAGGGCGCCGTGTTCATGGCCCAGGGAATATCGCGTGCCTCGATTTCTACTTCCAATCCCCGGGTCGGCGTTTGTATGGCGACATCGGGCCCCGGAGCCATGAACCTTGTCACCGGAATTGCGGATGCCATGATGGATTCCGTCCCGGTACTGTCAATTACCGGGCAGGTTCCATCCGGAGTCATTGCTACGGACGCCTTTCAGGAAAGTGACGTTGTCGGTGTCATGATGCCGTTGACCAAACAGACCTATATGCCCCTTTCCGTAAACGATATCGAAGAAACGATTCATGAAGCCATGTATGTGGCCGCCACCGGCCGGGGCGGGCCGGTGGTCGTCGATATCCCCAAGGATATTCAAAATGATGATACCGACGCCGACTATCATTTCGATCCCGATACCTACGAACCGGACCTGCCGGGATTTTTCTACTCACCCGTGCCGGACCGCGAACTTATCCGGAAGGCGGTGGGATTGATCAACCGCAGCGAACGGCCGATCATCCTGTGCGGTCACGGGGTCATCAACAGCAACGCCGGCCCAAACCTGACTATATTCGCCGAAAAAGCTCATATTCCCATTGCTTTCACGCTGCATGGTCTATCGGCCCTGCCGGTTGATCATCCATTGAGTCTCGGCATGGTCGGGATGCACGGCACCGTCGAAGCGAATCGGGCACTGCTGAATTGCGACCTGATTATCTCCTTTGGAATGCGTTTTGACGACCGGGTGACGGGCAATCTGGAGACCTTTGGCGTTGATGCGGAAGTCATCCATGTTGAAATCGATCCATCGGAAATCGATAAAAATGTCAAAACCTCGGTCGCCATCAACGCCGATGTCAATCAGGCCCTTACCCTGCTGGCGAAAGATCCTGAGCTGATTGCCAAACCCAGACGGCTGTGGTTTGATAACATAGACAGCTATCGCGCCGAAATTGCAGATGAAATAAACAGTGAGATTGAAAAAGGGATTGGCAAGGATGGTCAACTGCTGATGAAGACCATCGTCAAAAAACTGTCCGATGTGACCCGGGGCACAGACCTGATCGTCTCAGACGTCGGGCAGCACCAGATGATTTTGGCCCGGTTTTATAATTTCCAAACCACCAACAGCTGGTATAACTCAGGCGGTGCCGGCACCATGGGCTGCGCCCTGCCGATGGCCGTCGGTGTAAAATTGGCCCGACCGGATGAGCGGGTGTGGTCCATCAGCGGTGATGGCGGCTTCCAGATGAATATTCAGGAGCTGGGCGCGATTATGGAGCACGAGATCGATATCAAGATTTTGCTGTTTAACAACGGTTATCTGGGAATGGTCAGACAGTGGCAAACCATGTTCTACGATGGCCGCTTTGCCGGCACCCCCATGAAAAACCCCGATTTCGGCGCGATTGCCGGCGCCTATAAAATACCGTATCAATGCGTGTCGCAACCCGATCAAATCGTCGCTGCCCTTGAAACGGCTGCGGAACACAAGGGGCCTTATATGGTGGAATTTTTGTGTGATCCCAGCGAGATTGTGTTGCCGATGGTGCCGGCCGGCGGCGGCATTGCAGATATGATTGTGTCCATGAAAAAGAATGCTTAACCCTAGCCCGGATGTACCAGGGAAATGCCTAAGGTGCCTAAAATGAGCTAAAATGCCTAAAATTATGGTGTCGCTGCGCTTCGTCGTTTTATATTTTGCACAGTAAGCACACACTCAATATTTAATACTCGAATACGGAAGGAATCTATGACATCCACAAATAAGATGAAACGGCGGGCGATCCTGGCTTTCATGCAAAATCGCCCCGGGGTTCTCAACAAGATATCTATGTTGGTCCGCCGCAAAATGTACAATGTCGAAACGATCACGGTCTGCACCACACCGCAGCCAGGCATCAGCCGCATGACCCTTACTCTATATGAAGACAGCGACGACAAGATGACCCAGGTGGTGCGGCAGATCGAAAAGGTGACGGAAGTGATCTCCGCCAAGGAGCTTGACATCGACCAGAGTTTCTGGCGCGAAGTGGCGATCGTTAAATTTGAGGCCGATAGTGACCGAATGGAACAACTCTTCGACCAATATCGGATCGAGATGCTCGATCATCAAAACCACGAAGTTTTCATTGTGCAACTGGCCGGGACATCCAAAATGATCGATGATTTCCTGCTCGAGCTTGGCAATGATATTATTATCGAAGTGGCCCGTTCCGGCTTTACAGCCCTGGAAAAATAAGTGTGCAGTGATAATGTAGCGGCAATTCGCCTGCCTCGTCAGCCTGGCTCAAGGGCGGATTTGAGCTCACGAGACCAGCCTGGCATGCCAAGGCCCGGCTGCTTTTCGTGTCCAATATGCCGGTTTATGCCGTGAAATTGGTTAAGGTAGTGTGAATGGCGCTGCAAAGCATTAGAACTTTATTGATGTCATCTCTTAAACCCCGGCTGATTTCGAGCTGCGCCCCCCTGCCTGATGCACCACGGTTGCAGATATTATCCGGGTTTACCCCCGGGTATTTGAAATTCCGGTTCGCAACTGCGATCCCGACCGCTTTTAATTCTTTAACGATGGCCCCCATCAGTTTCCCATCCCGCCCGCCCGGATAAACGAGGGCCTTGTCTTCAGTGCAGGCGTGAACGGCCACCACGGTTTGGGAGCGTGCTAACAGCTTAAGGGCTTGCGGCTCATCAAAATTGTGACTGGTTATGTGTAACCGTCTATTATGGTTTGGTTTAATTCCTTCAAAACAATAATAGTTAAATTGATCCCGGGCGATGCCGGCGGCTATGTAGGAGGTCTTGGGCTCAATTTTGCCGCCGTGGGGTGCGATAATGGTGGTGGGAGATCCGATGTCGAAAATGGATATTTTGTAGTCCTCGTTTAATTTTTCAGTATTCTTTAGCTCGTTGAAATTGTTGTAAGTATCTTTGACCATGGTTCCTGCCTGAAAATTATTGGGATATGAAAACCTTTTTTCGTGCAAAATTCAGAACCCAACGATTATATTCGTTTTGATTCCCTAAAACCACCATTCCATTATCCTCTCCGAGGCTTAGGTTCTGCGGGCCGCAGGCCAGAACCCATGATTCCAATATAACAGAGTCCCAGCTTTCCAATCGCACGACCTGGAGGCTCGCGACAAGTTGGAGCGAAGCTCCTGGACTGTGTTAACCTTGCCGCAGCGGGGCAGGGAAATCCTCCAACACCTGGTAGGGCCGATCAAGCACAAGCAGCGGGTCCAGCAGCGTCAACAAATCCCAGGAGCCGATCGTCTTCCAGTCAAACCGCTCGTAGGAGATAAATTTGCCTGTCACCCCCAGGGAGATGTGCAAATGCGGCTGGATGCCTGATTTTGATCGGCTTGAGTCGGCGATGGTTGCCAGTATTCCGCCTTTTTTTACGGATTTGCCAAGTTGAAGATTATCCGGCGGATTGATGTGGCCGTAAATCGAGCAAAACCCGAGACTGTCACTGTCATCGTATTGATGTTCGACAATCACCGACTTGCCGAGGAAATCATTGACAATGGCGACGATTACGCCGTCATAGAGTACCGGGATCCGGGTATTATCATCAAGACAGTGTATCCGTCCGTCTTGATCCCTGTACAAACAAAGATCCAATCCCTCGTGAGGTGTATTACGCTTGCCCCGGTCACCCCACCATTTGTTTGGTGAATGGAACAGCATACCCGGGTGGAACAGCCAGCTATCAAAGCCGTCCTGAATCCGATCGTTTTCCCTGATGAGATATTCAGTGAAACGTGTTTGGGCTGGAGACTGAATTTGTGAAAAGCCAGATGTCTGCTCGTTTGAACCCATGGCTACCTTTTCACCCGTGCAGCTTTAATTTAAGCCGCGGCGGCGTGGCACCCACTCGGTTGGATTTTGCCATTCAGTCGTTTTCCAGCGCATTTTCTCCGGTTGCACCAATGGGATGATATCCCTGAAAAAAGCCAGGCGCTCTTCGTCGGTTGGCGGGGTGAATGACTCTGCAATCGCCAGGTTTTGCTCCAACTGGGCCATTGTCTCCATGCCCACAATTACCGTGCTTAGCGGCAGACTGAAGGCATAGCGCAGGGAGCGCTCCACATCATGGGTTAAACTGCCCAGACCCAAGACTTTCATCCCAATTGTTGCAATGCCTTTGGCATTGGCAACCGGCAGAAACTCCTCGGCAAAACTGAGAATAAAATGATCCAACGCCGAGACGGCGATAAGGGCACTATCGAAAGGAAACCGATCGAGCGCCTCCACCAGTATTTGCGGGTCGGTGTGGCAGCTGATACTGAGGTAACGCACCAGCCCCTCTTCCCGGGCCTGGATTGCAGTTTCCAGTGCCCCGCCTTCACCCGTGAATTCGTCCAGTCTTGCATAATCCCATACATTATGCAGCCGCCACTCATCCACATAGTCCGTCTGCAGCCGTTTCAGACTTGTCTCCAACTGTTGACGCGCGCCGTCCCTGGTGGGGTCCCAGGTCTTGGTGGCGAGCCACATTTCCGACCGCCGGTGTTTGGCCACTTTGCCCAGCCGGCTTTCGGCCTGCCCCTCGGAGTACATCCAGGCCGTGTCGAAGTAGCGGATACCCCGATCAATGGCGGTATTGACTATTTCAATTGCCTCTTCTTCGGTACATTGATGCTCGTCCACTATTCGCTGTCCACCAAAACTCAGAATCGGGAATTTTTCTCCGGTCTTGCCAAATTCTCGGGTTTCCACTTTTACCCTCCTTAATTAGTTTCCAATCAGAATATATTGGGCCTCACCCTTTGTTTGATCGCCGAGTTGCCGTTCCAACTCTATTCCCATGGTTACCGGAAATTCAACCAACAATACAGCGCAATCTTGATATGTCACATCTTTGATGGTTACCTGCATTTTTTCCAATAGCCGGCGAATGCGGTCCTCATACGGGTATGGCAGGGTGATTTGAGCTGCAGCCAGGGCTACAAATTCTGCTAACGGCAGCGTTTGCAATGCCATTTGAACGGAGCTTGAATAGGCCCGGACCAGGCCGCCCGTACCCAGCTTTATGCCGCCAAAGTAGCGGGTTACCACAACCACAATCTCACCGATTTTACGGTGCTGCAAAATACTGAGCATCGGCTTGCCGGCTGTGCCCTGGGGCTCGCCATCATCGCTCATTCCAATTTGCACGGTATCGAAGGGATTACCTGCAACGTAGGCCCAGCAGTGGTGATTTGCATCAGGGTAGGTCGAACGAATCCTGCCGATAAACGCAATGGCCTGTTGTTTATCGGGTGCGCGCCCGATCGATGTGATAAACCGGCTGCGTTTTATTTCCTGCTCGATGCTAATATTTCCGGCCGGAACCTGGAAAGCGTTATCCTGTGACATATACGTTTACTAAAGCTGGGGGTAAAACAAGATCCCTCAAATATTTGTCGGTCATTGACTGCAGACGGGCTTCAACCTATTACTTCGTCCTGTCGCTGATTTGCAGCTATTCCGTGTTTGAGCCGGAGGACCGGTTTTAAGTTGCGATCGGGATGCTGCCACGAAACATACATTTGTTTCAGCCGCAGACCGCTGTATTAAGATTCGTGATCGGATTCTGCCCAATGCCTCTGGCTGATCTCGAATGACGATATCCAGCCCCTTCCGTTTAAAGTTGATATTTGTTTCATTTTGAATCAGAGCACGGCCGTCGTAACTGAAATCAACACCACGAGGCACCGCTTGCCTTGTTGAAGCATAAGTTCGTTGAAAAATAAAGCTAAATATATTTTCTACTTGTCCACAATGTCCAAGTAAAGGGAATTTGACTCCCCTTGCCGTCTACGATTTGACTGAGGTGCGAGTGGAAGTGATTGAGGGAGGGGGTAGGGGCGGGCGCCATTTAATCCTCGTAATCGAGTTTATCCGCCATGAGATCGATTCTCTCGTTCGTCGCCTTGATATCCACCACAAGTCTTAAAATGGCCCATTGGCCTGCTGACTTTGAAGCCACAACGTAGATGGTACCGTTGCCTTCCGGTCCGGAAACCGGGATAGCCAGATCAGCATGCCCTGAAGAACCATTGACATTGATGTTTCCCATTACCAATAGTCCCTCTTCAATCGGGTAACCCAGCGCTTCCTGAACATAGGGATCGGCTTGTGTCATTGCAAGTGCTTCTTTATAGGCGTCCGATGATTTCATCATGCCAAATACGATCGTCACGATTAACACGATGAAGCCGGCAAAAAGAGCGACGCTCCCCAAAACTGTTGGGACGAACCATTTCCAGTTACGTTGCCACCAGGTGGTGGATTTTTTCATAGGTAACGGCGGGGGTGATTGGGTTTGCATATTATCTCCCGGAGCTAATCTTTTCATCTCGTTGATTTGAGGTTCCGTTTTGGCGCTAGATTCCCTTGAGAGGCCTCAGTCGCCTTGATACAATTAATGTCAGGCTAACAGAAAATATAACCGGCAGCCATTTTGAAAATAGTGTAAAATTGTCGGCCAGCAGTAGTTGACTGTCTGACCAGCTATGCCCGTCAGGTATTGGAAACCACCAGGCGACTCCCAGAATTAAGCTCTTGCCCAGAAAGTATAGAATGAAACTGGGTATGTAAATTGCTCCCAGGGCCAGAAAAACAGAGCCGACGGCTTTATCGGGATGCATTTTTTGATGATTGCGATACAGGATTAAGTATGAGGCACTGATATAAACAAAAATCGCATTTATAAACCGCATGAAAGCCGCGTAGTGAGTCGTATCCATATGAAAATTTCCCCCGTAAAGGTTGATTTCACAGATATCCAGCGCTAGCCTCCCGGCGCCGAACAGCGCACTCACCGAAATTGCCACTGATATAACCGACAATTTTAATTGTTGATGCAACACAGCATTATTCTGGAATATGACGGAGCTTTCATTCGCAAGCCTGCCGAAAGAATGCAATCTTAGCCCGGAAATCAGGGTCCAAAGAAATAAAAACCATGTGACTATTGGGGCTGCCGCCCAAAGTGTGAAGAACATTCGGCCCCACAAATTCAGGCTCATATCTGGATTCATCCTTGATGCCGGTGTTATCGTATAAGCTTCTGCCATGTGCCAATAGTGTATCAGGCCGAAAAGAAGCAGCACGAATATTTGCGGAACACGCATGAGCCATTTACAGACCTGGTGTATTTCCTCAAATATGCTTTTTATCATAGCGGAAAACCTTTTTTGCGTTTAATTATATTTTCTCATATAACATGGTCGATTGCAAAGAATAATTACTTAACTATCTGAAAATAAATAACAAAATTTCCTAAATCCAGAGAGTTTCGATTGCCCTCATTCCTTTGAGTGTGGGATGGTCATTGGGGAAATTCGGAAATGCCTGGAGGGACTGGAGCTGGGGTTGTCTCAGACAGATAAGTTGCAGAATATAATTTCGACACAGCCTGGGTATAATATTTTAGGCGCGGCTCTCCAACTCAACTCCCAGGCCATCGGCCATGCGATTGACGAAGGCATAGTAGGCCGTTATGGCGCATATATCGTGGATGGCCCGGTCGTCAAATCCTTGCGCGCGCAGAGAGCTGACGTCCGCTTCAATCATTTCGCCTGGCGAGCGGGTGAGTTTAGCTGCATAATGCAACATGGCAAGATCAGCTGCCTGTAAGTCAGCCTTGCGGTAATCCGCGGCCAATGAGGTCAGCAGCTTTTCCTGATCGGCACTTACCACACCTTTAACCTCCAACAATCGACGGAGCCCCGCCCCGTGATGATGCAGTCAATAGCGGCATTTGTTCTCTGCTGACACGACCACGGCGATCATTTCGCGCTGAATTCTGCTCAAGGGACCTTTACTGTACATCAACTGTTTATAGAGGTCATAGTGCAGCCGCATGGTTCGGCTGTGAACGCCGTGAATCCTGAGGATATTGTCCTGATCCGGGACCCGGTCATCCGGCGGAATCATTTTTTCAGCTGTGAAACCGATGTATGCCACTTTGGGCTCCTAAATTTTAATTTAATTCGCGCTTCATTTTCAAAATCTTTATGGCGGCCTGGTTCCGACCAATACCGGCTGATAGAACTCGTTGTCTATCCGCGTGACCGATTCAAAACCGGCACTTCGCATCAGCTCCAGCAGGCGATTCGGGTTGATGGCATAGCACCGCGAGTGCATCACATACGTATTGGTGGCGGCCGAATTCAAATCTTCTTCCATTTTCATTCAAACGGGTTATAGCCCGGTTCCTTATAAAGGCAGTCCTTTTTGTTAAGAATATCCTTTTTGTAAACCGTTTCAGCCCAATCTTCCTTTTCAATTTCCTCGAAAGCCACCGACACCGACTTTTCGTCGCATTTCGCAATGGCCACAACGTCTTTAACTATTTCATCTGCAAGTTGTGCCTTCTGTTCGTCGGATCTTCCGGGGTAAAGTTTAATAATAACATGCGGCATAATTGTCCTCCAGGTAAATTAACCCAAAACCGAGATTCACCATCCTTGCTGTCGGGAAAAGCCATGATAAGTAGCATTGCAATTCAGCCGACCGGCAATCCAGAGACGGCCATGATAAAAGTGGGCCGGTTAGGGGCGTCGGCTGGATGTGACTGTTAATCAGTAGTTTCATCGGCTAATAATATTTTAAGTGTTGGCAGTAGCCGGCCCGGGATACTCTTGGATTCTTGTTTGCCGGCAAGTATGCCGCCCGCTGCCCGATAAAATTTTTCAGCATTTGGATCACTCTGAATAATAAGGACACGCCCTCCAAGTAGTGCCGCATGACTTTTAGCGTGGCTTATTAACCCTATAGTTGCATAAAATTTTGAAATCCAACTTCGCTGCTGCAATGAAGACCATTGAAAATATTGACTGATCCTGGATTCTGGTTGCTGGATACTGGATGTCGTTGAAATTCACCGATAGTGTACCGTTAGATATCCAGCATCGAGTATCAAGCATCCAGCATCAGCCCGGAAAAAGCAACGATCTCAGGCATAACGGCCAGGCTAGATGATAAGAGTTTATGCAATGTTAGGATTAATGCTCGTCCGACACCTGAACCGATGTGTCTAGGTTCCACAAAAAGTGCATTGAGCTCAAATTCTGAACCGGACAATCGCTCTATGGCATAGAATCCAACTATGTTGCAATGATGTTCTGCGACCGAGTAATGCATCCTGCTGCTTGCTATATTGATTGCCGGTACGGACAGTTCTTCTCGACATGCTTCCATGAATTCATCCGAGTAACCCCAATATGCTTTCGAACGCAGCGCGAGATCGGTCAAAAGCCCGGCTTCATCAGGTACTGCGTTCCGTATGGTGACAGTCATATCTCTGGTGCCTAACCAACTTCGTTCAGCGGCTGACGGTACTGATATTTCTAGAAAAATAAACATCAGCCGGCAGTATACAGGAGTGCCGCGTTGTGCAATGTCTGTTATCTCGAAATTTAAGGGTTCGCGCAAAATCACACTTTAATGAGGCTAAAGCCTTCATTAAGCCAGCCGGCAATACCTCCTATCATTTTTTTTACAGGTCTTGCGAGTTTGGCTAAACGAATCGCTGCCTTTTCAGTAGCATTGCAATGCGGACCGGCACAATAGACCACGAACAGGGTATCCGGAGGATATTCTTTAAGACTGTCCTCATTAATGCGTGCATGAGGCAGACTTATGGCACTTTGTATGTGGCCACTGTTGTAAAGTTCCTCTCCACGGACGTCAAGGAGCACAAAATCCTTGCGATTATTTGAAATTGCATGATGCACATCCCAGCAATCTGTTTCAAATTCAAGCAGCCCTTCAAAATGCGCTAATGCTCGTGAAGAATCTGCTGCTGGAGGTCTACTCACTAAAGAGCTCATAATATCTCCTTTTATATAAACAATATTCCTGATGACACCTGCACCGATGCACCACTGTGACAAGCGCAAATCTGATACAGCTTTTAGTGCGGCCATGAACCAGGGATGCTCACCCAGGATTGCCAGCAGTTTTGTCTCCAAATGGTCCTTCATATTGTCCATGGCCATCGCTGGGCATCACCTGGGCCAGAAGCCGCCAGGCTTTTGGGATCAGGGGTGACCGCCCTTGTTATGGGGCCGCCCCAGGTTATATCTTCCGTTCCCAAATGCAATAACAACATAATACATTTTGTGAAAAATGCTCTGCATGCTGACTATATTCAAGGCTGTCGATCTTATTCATACATTTTCATTTTCAGTGCGAATTGTTCGGCGCTTTCAATATCAGTCCTATTTGGACGACCCTTGCTGATGCCCATCCATTTAGATATGGGATGCTGGTCATATCCACGGCAATCCCAGTTCCCTACTAATTTTAAACCGAAACGATCAAATTTCATTTTGATAAAGTACCAATACAACCGAAGCATGAATTTAGACCCCATACCACTGGTGATAAACATAAAAACCTTGCACTCTGGGGGAAGAAAGGATGCTGATTCGTAGATTTTCCGATCGACCATGGTCCAGTAAATGCCGGAACCAAACCCAACCAACGTGCGGCCTTTAAAATGATCCGAACCCGCGTTTTCAACTTGGAAAACATCCGCCTTCAATATTGAGGCTATGGTATCAACAATTATGCGTGTGTTTCCTGTTCTCGATTGATAGACGATTAACGGTTTCATATCAATTTTTCCTCTTTTTCAATCAACGTCTATGATCAGCAGTGCCGGATGATCAGTACAATAGCTCAGAAAAGGATAAATTCTAATTACAGTCGAACTGGTAAAAGTGCAACGGTTTCAGGCATCCGCTACATCATTTTGGTTCGATGAGGTTCTTCTCCAACCGATAGCTTCATTCTATTAGCTTTGATTTCTCCTGATTCAGTGTGTTTCTCCCACAGGTGGACGGTTCTAAATCCTAAACTTTCATAACAGCGCTTGGCACGCATATTTCCGTTTCGTACATCAAGATATAATTCCTTTACATTCTTTGGTGAAATGATGCTATCAATTGCTAATTTGATAACCGTTCTACCAATTCCTTTTCCAAAAAAATCCGTTCGATTCAGATAAATCCCCATATCATAGCTTGCCATATCCAGACCTTTTCTCTCAAACCATATCGTACCAATCTCCTCATCGTCATCCAATATGATGAACCATAATAGCTCTTTAGATTCTTCAAATGATACAAAAGTCGATGGTATAAAGTTAGAAAATAAATTAGATCCTCCAATTCTTCCATACCATTCAGAAAACTTGTTTAAATCAGACTGGATGACTTCGCGAAAATGGATATTCATATATTCAATCGAACGCCGAAGTCACCGGCGGGTGTGGAGCGCAGCGGAATACCTGTCCGGTGACTTGTTAAGTTCTGTTTTTCTGTTTCTCTACATATTCTAATAGAAGGAATATAACACCAAGTATTGCCCCACCAAAAATTAGAATATTGGATGAAAAAGTAGAAAAATCATAATTTGAGTTTCCCATGAAAAGGCTGTGCAGCAGACCATGAACAATTAAAAAAATGCTTATTCCTAATCTGCTACGATATCTGATTTTTTCATTTGTACTAGCTACCAATGAGATTAGGATGGCAAATAAGGGTATATGGATGAATAAAACACCCACATTCCATATTCATCGGGAAGCCAACTAGTCAATGGTAAGACACGCCACTCATGATTTGTCATTGCGTCAAGTTCATGTGTGGAAAGAGTTCCTAAACCTAAATAAAATATAACATTTTTCATTTTAATATTTCGCACTTAACGCAAAGCTGACCGGCGGAGGTCTGGTTGCCGCCCCTTTACGGAAAGATCAAAAATTTATTTACTACGAATTCATAAAAAATGCCAAGGTTTTAGCCGTCCGAGTTCAGCGGGTAGTTCTGTTTTCCCTCTATCCCGATTATCTTTCCAGACTCAATCAAATATGCGATCATCCACTGGGTAACAATATCGAATTTCATCCCGTTTTGCGGGAATCCCAACGATTCGGATTTATCAGGACACGATCATCCGTTTGGTTATCTCCTCTCGGCCTTGGATTTCATTTTACGATTGAACTTGTCCTCATTAATAACATAACGTTCGTGTTTGCCGCGAGTAATTAGATCAATACCATCATGGGCCTCCACCTCAAACACCAACCGTCGGCCGTCTACTTCAACAAGCCTAACTTTGGCTGTGACTTCTAATCCCGGTGGTGTTGCTGCAATGTGGCTTACGTTGATATGAGTACCTACAGTTTGTTCCTTTGGCCAGTCAAGGAAAGGGTTTACCGCTTGGATGCAGGTCCATTCGATTAAACCGACCATGAAGCCTGTTGCAAAGACATCAGGCATAACCTGAAACTCACTTGATTCCGGATACAAGGCCGGAACCGTCTTTGCTTCATTTATTGAAAAAGTAAATTCGTGCTCGATTCCAGATATCAAAGTGTCTTTCATGTTGCCCCTCTTCTCACATCAAGTAGGTCAGGGGCTTCGCAGCCCCATTCCCCTTTAAGAACCGTGCGTGACCGTTTCCCCCGCCCAGGCGGGGCTCAAGCATCTCAAAAGGCAGCCCTTGGTGGGCGGCCCGGCTGTTTACCTCTCATGCCGTCATTGCTCTAAACTCCCGAGCAGACATGGCCGGCAAAAGTTTGCTATCCTTTTTGTTTCTACCGACCCAGAAGTACTGTGCAAATTCTGGCCGATAAGGATTAGCGGCCGCCTTGATCTTCACAAATCTTCGGATTCCTAGAGCGCCTATTTTGACAACCTGGTAAACTTTTTTCAAGTTTTTCTTGGTCTTCTCCTCTGAGAGGCTCAGGCCTCGCTCAGCCAGGAACGTTATCACCGCAGGTTTGATTCTTTCTTCGATCAGGCGTTTAGATTTGCCTGCCCTCACCATATTGCCCCGATTCTAGCCCTTAACCGGGTGGGTTTCCCGGAGGGGAGTGAGCCTCACGGTTTTCTCCCAATTCGGTACATTGTCAGGAGGGCTTCGCACCCCGTCATCAGCGCAACGGTAGCACGCCTCCCTAGGATACCGGTGGGGACACGCCGGGTGACCTCCAGTAGTATAACCTACTGTAATAACATGTAGAAAATGCGACATCGTGTCGCACTTAACGCCTGAGCTCAGTGGCCGAAAAGCGCAGCTTTTTGGTCCACTGAAGCGATTCGTTAGCATTTTATTGTGTTTCTGCTATTACGAGCATTTCAAAGTCTTCGGCAGTTAGTTCATCATTTCGGCTAAAAGCGCCGAGTTTTGCACCGAATATATTTACAGTCTTAAAATCCAATGATTTTAAAAGCCAACTTATTTCCGATGGAACATAGTACCTTTCATTGCAATTAAGAGATTTTTTATTTCCCGAATCATCAATAAACTCTGTAATGTTATGATCGCGGAATGTCATCAAGTTAAATGTGTTGTTTTTATATGTGGCGACACCGTCTTTTTTTTCTGTAGCAAGAAAGTCTTTCACAGAATGAAATAAAGGGAATAAGCCATTTAGAGTTGTGAATATCAATTTCCCCTTCGATTTTAATGCATTTGCAGCATTTTGAAGGATTAGGAAGTTCATCTCATCGGTTTCCATCAGAGAAAAACCGCCTTCACATAACATAATTGCTAAATCGAATGCATTTGAAAAATGAGGACTTCTTGCATCGTGTTTTTGGAAATCAATATTAAGGGATTGGGCGGATGCTTTCTCTCTTGCACGCTGCAACTGTGATTCAGATAAATCAATACCAGTAACAGAGTAACCTCTTTTGGATAACTCTATTGAGTGCCTGCCTGTGCCGCATCCAATATCAAGAATTTTTATTGTTTTACTATAATCGATCTCTTTTTCTATAAAATCACATTCTCCGACGGTTCCCTTGGTAAATTCTTCAGCATCGTAGTTTTGGGCGAAATTTTCAAATAATTCTTCATACCATTGTTTCATGTTTTTATCCTTTATATGCTAACCAACAAACCCCGCAGTTAGCGCAATTTGCCTTTTATTAACGGGCATTTCATGATGAAGCATGATTCAGCAGAGGTGCAAACATGCTTCATCGCCAAATTAATCAATTCCT